>Ga0076130_111_pt1 | contig 1412 bp, 1 predicted proteins | sample RifGroC2_FD_67716 | JGI IMG/M metagenome (GOLD analysis project Ga0076130, IMG submission 67716) | Parcubacteria (Nomurabacteria) bacterium GW2011_GWC2_41_8 | reverse complement strand
AAACGTGAGGCCGAGGCCGCCGCGCGCAAGGCCGTTATCGCTGCGAAGCGTGTTCGTGGGAAGAAAACTGTTCCTGACTCGCCGTCGGTCGGACCGCTCGCTCCGTTCTCTCTTGAGAAGGTCGGCGCGCATTATTGTCTTCATAATCTCGTCGTGAATGGTGCGGTGTACGATTATTTATGGAGTGGCGAACTCTTGCCCGACGCGCATCCGCAGGAGGAGTGGTTGTCGACTCCGGAGTATCGTACGGTCGATGGTATCAAGTTTGATCTTCCTTCGAGCCTTGAGTGGGGAGCGACGATCGTCGCGCTCTATCATCATCGGAACACAAAGGATCCCGCGCAACAGGTGCTCTTGGAGGAGTTCAAGTTGTCGCTCGTCGACTCGCTCAAGAAGTATGTGATGACAGGCACTCGGACGACGTATGATCCGCGCGGCAATGACTTTGTTGAGCATAATGGAAACGCTTTTTGTTTCGTGCAGGGTGTTGCTCTTGCTGGAGAGAACCGCTCGCTTAAAGCATCGATGGATACCGAGTCGATTGCATGGCTTGGTGTTGGTGCTCGGGAATTCATGGATGCCGTCAAGTACGTCACTGATTCCACTGCTTACCTGTGGCGTCTTGAGAAGCCGAATGCAACGCAGGAGGTGTGTGCTTTGGTTCTTGGCGTCGATGTCAAAAGCTGGTTCTACATTAGCGCCAACGGCAGTACCAACATTCCTTGGCACGCTCGTGGCGTGAAGATCATGCCCCGCGCGACCGGTCCGGGAGTGAGGGTGCGCGCATGACTCTTGACGACGCGAACCGGGGCGGTCGGCTTGTTCGCATCTATTCCGTGGTCGATCTCGCGGGGATCGTCGCGGAAGAGGACGCGCGGCGCGCGCTGGAACTGAAGGATACTGAGGCCACTACGCGTAAGGCCGCGATCGCGCAGAAGCGTACCGCGGATGCGCCGCTTCCTGCTCCAGGCGCCCCGACGACTTCTGCGGCGATTCACGCGTCCTCAAACATTGATTTCGGCCCCGTGCCTCCTCCATTAAGAGATCTCGACTTCTCTTGGTTCCATTTCCAAGACGAGGGACGATGTTTTCTTCTCTCATCTCTCCCGGTCGGTCTTCCGGACAGTCAGTGTTTCCCTCTTATTCGATTGCTGAAGAACCGTGTTGATTATGCACCCGGGCTTACGCAAGCGGAGTGGCTTGAGAGGAGCAGCCTTCATCCAACATTCACAGAATCCACCACACTGCTCTCCGGTCCGGAGTTCGAAGCCGTCGTCAATGCTGCTGCTGCGTATCGGCCGACCGATGCAGATGAACAACGAGTGCTCAGTAACCTCAGGGGCTATGTACGCGTCGACCTTTTCTCGCGTATCCTGACCCGATCATTCATTAGGTATGGCATGATCTCGACA
>Ga0076130_139_pt1 | contig 2185 bp, 3 predicted proteins | sample RifGroC2_FD_67716 | JGI IMG/M metagenome (GOLD analysis project Ga0076130, IMG submission 67716) | Parcubacteria (Nomurabacteria) bacterium GW2011_GWC2_41_8 | reverse complement strand
CATAGTGTAAAGCGTAGTCGTTTTTCCGCTTCCGGTCGGGCCGGTAGCCAGGACCATTCCCGTTTTTTGCTTTAATGAATTATGTATCCGTTCCAATCCTTCTCCGTGAAAACCGAGCGTTTCCAAAGAAAATCCGTGCGTGTTTTCTTTTAAAATTCTCATAACCGTCTTTTCTCCAAAAAAGGTCGGCAAGGTGGAAACGCGGAAAGAAATTTTTTCCCCATTCTGCTCTATCTTGAACCTGCCGTCCTGGGGCAATCTTTTTTCATCAAGTTTCAAATTGGACAATACTTTAATGCGGGCGGTAATACCCGCCCCGGCCTTTTTGTCCAACACCATCGCATCATGTAGTATGCCGTCTATCCTGTAACGCACTGTTAAATCTTTTTCTCCCGGTTCAATATGGATATCCGATGCATTTTGCAAAATCGCGTGAAAAATCAAAGAGTCGACAATTTTTACCACCGGCAAATCTTCCGCCATTTCTTTCAGTTCCGATTCGGATTTTTCGCCGGACTTTTCGCCTTCTTCAGAAGAAGCTCCGAGCGCGGTAGATTCTTTTTGAATAATATTCTGAAATTCAGCCGTCAAGCTTTGCCGATACTGCACGAGCACAGACCGGATGGAGGAAATATCGGTCAGCCGGGGCAGGATTTTCAATCCTGAACGTTTTTTGATGAAATCAATCACCGGCAAGTCGTCAACGTCAAGCATTGCCACCTCCAGGCCATTTTCGCTTTTTTTGTAAGCAACGATGTTGTAATTGCGCGCAATTGGTTCGGGAATGAGGGAGAGCACGGAAAAATCTATTTTTTGGCTAGTTAGACTGATAAACGGTATACCCAAAACCAAAGCCTCCGTCCGTTTCAGGTCTGTTTCGGATATTTTTCCGTCAGAAAGCAAAATGTCGCCGACTTTTTGTTTTTTAGTTTCGGCTTTTTTTAACGCATCTTTAAGGTCCGTTTTAGATACAAGCCCTGATTCTAAAATAAATTTTTCCAGCTGTTCTTCGTTGATTTGCATACACTATAGTATAACAAAAAATCGCTAAAACCCCCTAATCCCCCTTATCAGGGGGACTCCAAAAACCTTTCTCTCCTGACAAGGGGAGGTTAGGAGGGGTTGCTAATTTTCTATAAATATTGGTTTTTTCTTGACGTTAACCGTAACTGAAGCTGATTCTCCATCGCATGTTACTGTGTAGATAACTGTTGAGGTTGGATTGACTTCTATACTACCAGACGGAGCGCCAGGAGTGCTAGGGTTATTATCAGTATCTGTACTAAAATTCGTTCCTGTGCAAGTTCCACCGCCGTCCCAGGTAATTATCGTTGAGTCGCCTGAAGTTATTGTCGTTTCTTCAGCCTCAATAGTCGTGCCGCCAGCCCCCCCACTGCATGAGTTTATCGTGCAGGACATTGTCGCATGTCTCAGGACTTTCAACTATGCTATTGCCGCAAATACCGCCGCCTCCGGGACCATACGTACAAGGAAGCGGACTGCCGGTATTATTGGCTGCCGGGTCCGTGCAAATACCAATTGCGACACATTTAATCCCATCCCAGGCTGTGCCCGATACACAACGCGAGGTAACGGTGCTGCGGGCAAGTTCAACAGCGAAATTATAAAGGAAAAAAGTTTCAGTATTATACTTAATGACAAAAGGAACATTGGCGCCTGAGTTTCCGGTTCCGACGACAGTGTTATTGGGATTTCTGGTAACAGCCGAGGTGCTGCCTGGATGGGGATTCAGCGTATCCCAAGAGAAATTTATACTGCAATCGCTTTGTCCTTGCGCGATATCGCAAGAAGATGAGGCGGGAGTCAGGGTGCCGGACACACCGCCTATTTTGCATTTGCTGCCATTCCAAATAGAGCCTGATGCGCAAGAAGCATTAATGTTTGAAGAAGCCAGAACGGTAGGAACACCGTTAATGTTGTGGTAAAGGAAAAAAGTGCTGGCTCCATATTTAACAGTATTGCTTACATTCGTTCCGGATGTGGTTGGAGAGATAGGCGGGGCGACAGGAGTATTGTTAGGGTTATTTCTGGTTACAGCCGTAGTTCCAGAAGTAAGATTGGCGGTAGTCCAAGTTACCGATGAATTACAATTAGAAGCGTTGCCGGGAATAGCGCAGGAAGTGGCAGAGAGAGTCCCGGAAGGACAGGCTGCGGTACTACAAGC
>Ga0076130_141_pt1 | contig 5456 bp, 4 predicted proteins | sample RifGroC2_FD_67716 | JGI IMG/M metagenome (GOLD analysis project Ga0076130, IMG submission 67716) | Parcubacteria (Nomurabacteria) bacterium GW2011_GWC2_41_8 | reverse complement strand
AACGATTCTTTTATTTCTTTCAATACGACTAATGATGATGGTGTCACTATCCCGGAAAGAATGAGAATTAATAGACTAGGCAACGTCGGCATCGGGACGACAAGTCCCCTCCAAAAACTTCACGTAGAAGGCCAATGCGTTACCGGAGACACCATGCTCCCCATCCGCCGACGTCGAAGAAAAAGTAAACGTCCCGATGCCGATGTTGACGAGAGCTCGGACAGCAATTCCCAAGATTCTACACTTGACCCAGAATGGGAATACTTGATGATACCCATCATAGACATCAAACCAGGCGATGAAGTGCTTTCCTTGAACAAAAACAAGGGTCTAGTGGAGTATCATCCGATCAAAGGTCTGATGGATATGGGAGTCAAAGATGTTTATGAACTAAAAACAAAGTCCGGCAGAGTGATCCGCACGACCTCAACTCACCCATATTTAGTCAAAATTCTAAACAAAAAGACCCCCAAAAATTGACAAATATAATAAAGAATGCCGTTATTTATATCACGGATAGCGAGCTTAACCCTAAAAAATCCGAAAGTAGTGAGATTTTGACCCCCCAAGGTCGTGATACGACTCCCCTTGACAAGGGGGAGATGCCGAAGGCAGAGGGGGTTGTTTTTGAAAACAGCAAAAAAGAGCTCCCCAGAACAAAAGGAAACAAAAATGAATTATTAAAAAATGGAGAAAAATTATTTTTGCTGTTTAGTAAGAATAACCAGCAGGATAAGAATAATCAAAAGAATTCCTCCAGCGATGTAAAAACTAATCATGGCATTATAAATGTTATTCATAATAATAATTATTTTTTCGACAATAATACACTAAATCCCCAAGCAAAAATGGCAGACAGCGAACCAAACATTATTAACCTCCAATCAACCACACCATTAAATAATGGACCAATTAATATCGAAGCGACAAACACCGTACCTAAATCTGAAGATATATCTGCCACTCTTAAAATTTGTGAATCCAATAACGTTGGAAAGTTAAATCTCATACAATCCAATAATACTCCCCGAGAAGATATTTTGTCAAGAAACATTCTGGAAACTCCCCTTGACAAGGGGGAGATGCCGAAGGCAGAGGGGGTTGAGCCAATCCGAAATGCGAGGGGCGCGGAGCTTTGTCCTTATTGTTTGTCCATAAATTTTGTCAAAAGAGGAGTCAGAAAAAACAAAAATCAGGTTGTGCAATTGTATCTTTGTCGAAACGAAGAATGTGGCAGAACTTTTACCGCTCAAGATATTAAAGGCAAACACTTCCCTCTTCATCTAATTATTGAATCAATGAGTTATTATAATTTGGGATTTTCCTTGGAAGAAACTTGCCGAATTATAAAAAAGAAATTTGGAGTAGCTCCCCTCTCGGCTACTTTGTCGGATTGGATAAATGAATACAAACCTCTTTGTCGATATGAAAGACTTCGTCCTTACGCGATCAAAATGTTCCGCCCCAAAGACACGATTGAAGTCGTGACCATGGCGCATCGACAGCTTTACCGCTTCCGATATCATCGGGCAAAAACTATTCTGATGCTGGAAGAATTCAAAAACCGCGTTTTGTCTCCGCTAAAAAATTATTTGGACAGTGTCTCAAGCGAAACCCCGCACCAATATTTTCAAGCGGGCGAGCGAATGTCGGAAATAAAATCAAAATTTGACAAAGCGGATATGATCGTCCGGTCAAAATCAAATTTTGCCAACCGTTTAACCGCCTTCGTTTTGCAATCCATCCCCGACAACAAACAAAGGCACGAAGAATTGCAAAGATTCATGCTGGCCAATGATTCCTGCACCGTGGCGACCGAAGCGCCAGTCTATATTCGTCGAGAAGATATTGAACATATGGAAAATGAACTAAAATTCAAAATCAGCGATGATGGTATGATACAAATGAAAGGCGATAAGCAATTAAGAAAGATGCCAAAGTTGCTCACCGGGCACATTGACCTTGTTCAAATTCGCAACGGTCTGATTTATTTGCTTGACTATAAACCAAATGCCAGCAAAGAGAAACCCATTGAACAACTGACTTGGTACGCTTTAGCAATGTCCCGACTGACGGGCTTGCGAATATTTAATTTCGTGTGTGGTTGGTTTGATGAAAAAGATTATTATCAATTTTATCCCCTGCACGTGGTTAAAAAAATCGGAGAAAAAAAAGGCCGAAGAAGAAAAATCCATTTCAGATCCGGCGAAGTGGCGGAAATACCGAAAAAGAATGAATTGGTGATTGTCAGAAACAGAGGACCAGATTCTGACAAGGGGGGATAAAGAAGAAAATTAACCTAATTACTAAGTACTAATTGACCTAAAAAGAAGTAAAGAAGAAAATTAACCTAATTACTAAGTACTAATTGACCTAAATGGATAAAATATTAAATAAAAATAAATATGACTTGGAGGAAAGAACCGCGCAATTTGGCGAGAATATAATCCGGTTTTGCAATACTCTAGAAAAGAACGAAATTACCAGACCTATTATTAACCAGTTAATAAAATGCGGAACAAGCGTGGGAGCTAATTATTGTGAGGCTGATGATGCAGAAAGCAGAGCTGATTTCAAACACAAAATAGGGATATGTAAAAAGGAATCTAGGGAAAGTAAGCATTTCTTGCGAATGTCGGTAATAGCAGTCCCGAAAATAAAAGACAGAGCCAGAGAATTATGGACAGAGGCTAAAGAATTAAACCTTATCTTTAATGCTATATACAGAAAGGTTAAAAATTAATATTTCGGATTTAGGAATTATTTAGAAATTAGAAATTAGATCAATTAGAAATTAACAACAAGTAATGTATAACGATTATCAAAAAAATAAATATTGCAAACCATTCCTTGCCAGAAAACCGGTGCGCAGTTTTCGCGATTTGGAAATATACCAAAAAACTCTAGAATGTTCTGTTCTAATAGTCAAAGATTTAGTTCCAGCGCTAAAAAAATTGAAATATTCATTCGAAGAAAATATGGTCAATTGTTGCATGTCCGTCCCTTTGTTTATAGCCGAAGCGCATAGTTTGAGATTCGCTAATTTTGAAGGTGGAGTAACTTTGTTAGAAAAATCTATGGCGGGTTGCAATAAAATGATTGTTTATTTAGAACAAATGAAAGGAGTGTATGGAGCAAAAGTTGAGGTGGATTTAATTGATAGTTTGATCGCTAGGTATGCGGAGAGTCGAACAAAATCTTTTCATTTAGAAAAATCTTGGAAGAGGTTCAAGGCGACTGAAGCAAGTGATGGAGTAAAATCAAAAGGTAATTTTAAATATTAAGATAAATCTATGAAAAAAGAAAAACAAAATAAAATAGCAATCTTTGAGAATAAACAAATTCGCCGACATTGGGACGCTGAAAAAGAAGAGTGGTATTTTTCAGTGATTGATGTTATCGAAGTATTGACAGAAACTGATAGACCTCGTAAATATTGGGATGATTTAAAAAGAAAGTTAAAAGATGAGGGAAGTGGACTGTCCGAAAAAATCGGACAGTTGAAAATGACAGCAGAGGACGGAAAAAAAAGAGAAACTGATGTGGCAGATACAGAAACAATGCTTCGTCTGATTCAATCCATCCCCTCTCCTAAAGCAGAACCATTTAAACTCTGGCTAGCGCAAGTGGGTTATGAAAGACTAGAAGAAACAGCCGATCCCGAGCTTTCTATTAATCGTGCGTTGAAAACATACCTACAAAAAGGATATAGCCAAAATTGGATAAACCAAAGGTTAAAGAGTATTGAAATTCGCAAATCATTAACTGATGAATGGGAGAATCGCGGGGCAAAAGAAGGTGTCGAATTTGCTATTTTAACGGATGAAATAACTAAAGCTTGGGCGGGACTCACCACAAAAGAATATAAAAATCTTAAAGAATTAAAAAAACAAAGTTTGCGAGACAATATGACCAACCTTGAACTGGTATTAAATATGCTAGCTGAAACTGCCACAACTGAAATACATAAAAAGGAAAATTCAAAATGTATCCCTGAGTTAAAAGCTGACGCAAAAGCAGGGGGAAGTATCGCAGGTGAAGCTCGCAAAAAATTAGAAAGAAGACTGGGTCATTCGATCGTAACCAAAAAAAATTTCTTAAAAAATAAAGACAGAAAACTGTTAAAATAGACTCAATAAGAATTTAAATAAAATGTTAGGATTTTTATCAAAAAAGAATACAAGGGGAATGCAAATCGCTGTGCCGAAGCGTTCCGCTGCCGATATTGGAAGGGGTATTGAACAGCAAATCCATTTGCCCATTCTTCCAAATGATTTAGCGGTGGCTGATGATTTTGATTCTAATCTTGCTTGGGATGAAATAGAAAGCATTGAATATGTCGGCGCTGAACAAGTGTGGGATATTGAAGTGGAAGGCACTCACAACTTTATCGGCAACAATATTTTCGCCCACAACACATACATGAGCGGTAACGTCGGCATCGGGACGACGGCTCCGGGGTCAATACTAGCTCTCGGCGGAACCGCAGCTAGAATCATCCAAATGGAAAGGAATACCACCACCGCCACAGCGGGTCAAGGTTTAACCATATATTCAGGAGGAGCCATCGCCGGAACTGCGAACTTAGCAGGAGGTGATTTGACATTAAAATCTGGAACTTCCACAGGCACAGGAACTTCTGCTCTGCATTTCTACACAGCAACTGCCGCAGGAACAGGCACAGCAGATAATGCTCCGACAGAAAAGATGACGATTTTGGGAAGCGGCAACGTCGGCATCGGGACGACGGCGCCGAGCGCTCTCTTGCACCTCGGTAGTGCGACCATAAATAGTATTGACGCTAATGATACAATTCAGCTTCTTTCAAACAAACTCATAACTGGGTCTGCTACTCTGACCAACAGACAAGTAGCGGGAGAGTTTACCACAGAGAATAAGGGTTCAGGCACGATAACCGGCATCTATGGTTCTCTTTCGCACGCCATGAACACAGGGACAGGAATTGTCGGAGAGATGATTTCTGCGGCTATTTATGGAGATATAGATACCACTTCTGGTTCAGTAACGAACTTTGTTGGAGCAGATATAAATCTATTTAATTTTAACCCCGCTAGTATAACCCCAACTAATGTGTATGGTTTAAGGATACAAGCCTTGCCTGCTTCTACCCTAGGTTCTTATGGAATCTATCAAGTGGGAGCAAATGACCTGAACCATTTTAATGGAAAAGTTTTGATTGGGACATATGTTGATAATGGTAGTGGTAATAAATTACAGGTTACGGGGAATGCAAATATAACCGGCAATGTCGGCATCGGGACGACGAGTCCGGGGGCTTTGCTGGATATTGGTCTGGCCGGCGCCACTTTAGGCACTATGCGTTTAGAGGGTAACATTTCAGGTTATGTTCAATTACAATCAGCGGCGGCCGCAGGCAGTTGGACGATGACCTTACCAACAGCGGTTGGAGGAGCTGGCCAGCAACTGACTGATGT
>Ga0076130_138_pt1 | contig 6698 bp, 9 predicted proteins | sample RifGroC2_FD_67716 | JGI IMG/M metagenome (GOLD analysis project Ga0076130, IMG submission 67716) | Parcubacteria (Nomurabacteria) bacterium GW2011_GWC2_41_8 | reverse complement strand
AGTACCATCGGTGGGGGTCAGGCTCTCACCTCCCCTAGACGTCATAGCCTTGGTAGTCCATTACACTACCAACTAGCTGATATCGCACAGGCCTTTCCCAAGGCGTTAAAACTTTACTCCCACTTCGCTCTACATTCCATTTCGAGCTTCGCGGGACTAGTCTTGCGACCTGTCCCTTCGGAGCTTTGTATGAAATACAAAGCGAAGAGGGAGACCATCGTGTATTAGTCCGTCTTTCGACGGATTATTCACGACCTTGGGGGAAGTTCCTATGTATTACTACCTCGTTCGCCACTAATTTTTCACGACCTTTGACTTGATATAATCGCATCTCAGAATATGAAAGATTCGTTCGACTACGCCGCCAGCGTTCATCCTGAGCTAGGATCAAACTCTAACTAAAAGTTAAATTACAAAGTAATTTAATCCTGCATAGCCCGAAGGGCGACGTAGGATTTAAACCCTACTACGCCAAAGGCTTCGCAGGGTGATTTTACTTCGTAAAATCAGAACGAAACAAAACAAAAAACAGCAATGTTTTTGTAAATGCGTTGTCCTAGCTCTTTGAAACCCCGACGCCTTTCGGGTCGGGGCCCCGACTTTTTACGTCGGGGTTATTTTAGAAAACTACTTCTCAAAAAAACAAACAAGCTTGCACTTGTTCTCAAAAACTATTCATTTGTCAAAGAGGAGGTAAATTAAAACGTCATTCCACTAAAGGAAAGACGCTGAAACAGTATATACCGGCTCCGAACTACTGTCAACAGGTAATAGGGGTTCAAGTTATGCACTTTTGGCGGCTATTGGCCTTAATATATTTTGGTATAATTCGCTGTGTATTATTCCTAACAAAAAACTATTTTTATGATGAAAAGCAAGAAGTTTTTCGTGGTGCTGATCGTGCTGGTAATCGTGGGCGGCCTGTCTTTTGCCTTTAAAATCTGCCCACCTTCAGGGCCATGGCCGACCCCGCCGTGGTGTTCAGGTTCGGGTTTTAGCCTGCCATTCGGCATAGGTTCACCCACACAAAAACCACCGGCTGGAATAACGGACTTTGAAATTTCCAAGCCGAAATATATCGGCGCACGCGGCATGTTTTCCTTCCCTCCTTCTTGCACTCTGATTCCGGATAAAATCGCGCAGAGCGTCTGCGAAGATTTCAAGGCCGGAGCGATAATTTTCTGGCAGGAAGAAGCCTGCGCCGCGATGCCGATATCAACCGCCGTCGACACCTGCAAGAACGAGCGCGCAAAACTTCAGGAAATTGGAGATGAAAAAATTACCACTTTGCGAAAAGAAAATCCAGAGTGGTGGAAACGCCCGGATTTGAATGTATATGTTTATGGCGACACTCGCCTGCGCACCGAAGAGCTCCGGCCGGATGTGAGTGTTTGGGGCGGAGGTTCCTACGATGGCTGGCGCAATGACGAGATTTTTATGACGCACGCCGCTGGCATTTTCAAAATCGTAAGCCATAGCTTCGGCTATTTGGGAGGCAATGACCTAGATTATATGAGGGGCAGCTTGATTAAAGACGAAGGCATCGCCATTACCGGACCGGCGGACCTGCAAAAGCCGGAAGTGTTGAAAATCAAGAATGATTTTGAATATCTGAAATCCAAATCACCGATTTATCAGAAGTTGGCGCCAGCTATTGCTAAGGATTTCGATAATCACGATATCGTTGTAGATTATACTTTCCCCGATGGTTCCAAGGCCATTTCTAATATTTTGGCCAATGCAATCATACCGGAGTTTAAAAATTATTTGATTCAATATTACAAATGGCAGGTGGATGCCAACACCGACGGGATGTTCGTGGACGATCTCGCCGGACTTTCCCCCGCCAATTCCTGGAATGAAAACATAATGAAACAATTTGGCGCCTGGCTCGCCGCTAAGCCCGATAAGTCGGAGCTCGCTCAATACGGAGTGAAAAACTGGACCAGTTTTAATTATCGCGATTTCCTGCATGGCAAAGGCTATACTAAAACAACAATTGACAATACCGTCGGCAAGACTATCGGCGCGTCCAATGCCTGGCGAAACATTCCGCTCATGGTGGAGTTCCGCACTTTCCTAACGGAAGAAAACCAGAAAGCCCTAATTGATATCATCACTCAGGTAAAAGCATACGCGAAAGAGAAGGGATTGAAAAAATTTGTCGTTACCGGAAACTCCGGAGAATTAGCTCCTTCCGGCGCGTTTATTGTTCCTTACTTTGATTATTTCACCTTCGAACATGCTTACCTAAAGGGCAACAATCCGCTCATTTTTCAGAGTGTCATTCCGCTTTCTCATCTGGCTCTCGCCAAGGAAAAGCCGGTCGCCAACCAGATTTTAGTGGACAACTGGAATGTGCTCGCGCACGATACCGCAGCTCCGCTCAAATACGACCTGATGCGGCTCGGAATCATGGAAAGTTATGCCGCTGGCAGCACGACTTCTTATGTACGATATTCACTGAATGATCCACGACAAAAATCAAATAAAATGAATGATATATATTTCGCGCTAGAAGATCGCACAGATTTGAGGGAAGTACAAAAGGCATATGGATTTATACGCCACAGTTTCGATACCTTCCGTGACTTTACCAATTCCACAGCAAAAGTCGCAATAATTTATGATAATAATGAAGTGGTGCGAGAATGGAAAGATGCGCTCACTGCTGACCACCAGTATTCGGTAGAAAATATCGGCAAGGATTTATACGCGGCCGATGTAGCTTACGATGTAATCAATTGGCAGGAATTAGCCATGAACAACAAACAATATCAATATGTCATTTTGCCTATAATGCATAAGACCAGCCCGGATTCTACAGCAGCGCTGCAAAAAGCAAAAGATGTGGGAGTAAAAATAATAAATGAATCGGCCGTCAGCTCGGTATTCGGAAATATTCCCGTCCTGAAACTTCCGCCCAAAATGAAAACGTTGATTAAGACTGACGCTAAGGGGAATATGGTAGCACATCTTTTCAACTATAATTACGACGCTTTTGGATTTAAAACACAAAAAAATATTCCAATCAATATCAGCTTTTTTGGTACAGCAAAAAAAATTACTTTCGCCTCACTCGAAAATCCAGACCCTGTTGAGCTAGATTTAAGTAAGCCCATTATTCTAAGTCTCTTAACCTATGGAATGTTGGTTATAGAAAAATAGTTATATGGCCACAAAATTAATATATTTTGTGCGGCATGGGGAAACCGAAAATAATGCGAACAACATCAGGCAGGGAGCGGAAGGCGCCTTGACGGAAAAAGGCCGGGAGCAAGCATTTGCCGCCGCCAAAAGATTCCCGAAACACAAAGGCTGCCCCCAAGCTATTGTCTCAAGCCCGTATGAGCGCACCAAAGAAACCGCGGAAATTATCAGCAAGGAATTGAAAATGCCGGTAGAATATTCCGACCTACTGGTGGAGAGGAAAAATCCTACCGGAATAATCGGCCGTTGGGGAGGAGAAAGGGATGTCCGGCAGATTATAGACCGTATTGATAAAAGCTATCATGCCGATAATTTGCGGGTTGCGGATGAAGAAAATTTTATTGACCTGAAAAAAAGGGCAAAAAAATTACTGGCTTACATTACACGGAGACCGGAAGAAAGAATTATCATGGTCACTCACGGCATTTTTTTAAAAATGGTGGTGTCTTATATGCTTTATGGAGACAGCCTCACGGCTTCGCAATATAATAACCTGAGTTATTTTAATCCGATAAATAATGCCGGCATGGCTATAGCTTCATATAAGAGTCACTGGTTCAAGAAAGACGAGTGGAAACTCATCGTCTGGAACGATTTAAACTAGCCCCGACGCCCTTTGGGGTCGGAGCTCCGACTTTACGTCGGAGAGAATAATTACGAAAGATGCTTGGAGACGAGTTTGGTCATTTCAAACATATTGACCACCCCCTTGCCGCCAAACACTGCCTTTAATTTTGCATCAGCGACAATGTTGCGCTTGTTCTTTGGGTCCTGAAGATTGTTCTTTTTAATGTATACCCACAAAGCTTTGACCACCTCGGAGCGAGGCATAGGACCAGCGCCCACAACTTCTGCTAATTCAGGACTTATCTTCATCGGCTTCATAAATGCGGAAACTTTTTTATCTGCCATAAATCTATATTGTTAAACTATTAATATGTCCCCAGTATACCATATTCTACCGAATACCGGTATCGCAAGATATCTGTACAGCTGTATATTGCCCACTTTTTACTGAAGCGGAAACTTCCCCACATCTTGGTAAAACTTTGCCGCCTTGTGCCTGCAGTGTATATACGTCTGGAAGAAGGTCGACACTAAATGCGCCTTTTTCGTCGCTCTGAACTGTCTTCATAATCTGCTTGTCAATATCTCTTATGATGCTAATTGAAGTTGAATAAAATTTCGGAACGCAATTGGGGTCAGGCGGCACGCGTTCTACCGAACAAGTAGGACTTAAGGTCACCACGCCGGTAATGCCGCTTTTGTTTGGCGTAGAATCAATAGTTAAAACTGTCACTTCTCCTTTTTCACCCGTAGTATATGAAAAATTTCTTGTTTCTTGTATATGCCCGTCCTCGTATTCCACCATGCCGGAATTTGTTTCTAAATCAATCGTACTAGAAACGACATACCAAGTCCCACCTAAAACAGCTTGGACTGGAGAAAGCTTTGATATATTTTCACGCAAATAATTTTCCACATTTGCTCTTTCGGCTGAATTTTGGTCCATTGCCGCCGGAGCAAGTGCTTCTTTCCTGTTAAAAAAATAGAAAACCCCCAAAATAATGCCTATCGCAACAATCGCCAGCAGTATTTTTTTCATATATATTTATTTTATCATAAAATCGTCGAATTGGCTTGTGGACGTTTTCCACTCCGCATCCATCTTTTCCACCTTGGCATGATAAGGGCCATCTGCGCCCCATTCAATTAATTTTTTTAAATCTTTTTCTTCCCCCTCCGCCACAATTTGCACCATTCCGTCCGGCTCGTTCCTGGCCCAGCCGGACAAATTCAATTCTTTCGCTTTTTTCCGGCTGGAATCGCGAAAAAACACCCCTTGCACCTTCCCGTAAATTTTTAAAACTATCTGCTTTTGCATGAAACCGAGATATTTTTATTTATCTGTTCAAATAAACAATGGTAAATTGCAAAATCGTCGCAAAAATGACCCAGAGCAGATACGGTACCTGGATATACGCTATCCATTTAGCATATGAATATATCACCACCATCGCCCAGACTAGGGTGGAGTTCAATCCGAACTGTATGTAGGTGAAAATGAAATTAAAGATTAGGTTCAGGATGAAAGGAATCGCAACCGTAAAAGGAATCTTCTTCTGTAGCGCCATCATGAAAACCCGCCCAAAAGAAATTGCTATTAAAATATAAAGGAAACTCCACACGGGCCCGAAGAGCCACGGCGGCGGCGCCCAAGTAGGTTTGATTAGAATCGAATACCAATTATATGCTTGCATCTTTTTTTATTTTTTCTTCGTATCAGCCCAAAAAAATATTATTCCTAAGGCTAAGAAGAGCACTACCTCTACCCAATTATGTTTCTGAAAAGCATTAAACAAGGCCGTTCCAAAAAATATTATAAATATAGCTAAATTCGCAAATTTTATATTTTTCATATTATTACATAACCATTCTACCATTCGCGCGAATTAGAGATTGAATAAAAGTTATACCAAAGAGAGAATTTTGGAAACAACGGGATGGTTGTCTTTGAGCAAGGAATAAAGCATTGTCAGACTAACCTGCTCCTTCTCTAGTATATCAGCATTGGCAAGAATCATTAAGTGTTTTGACGTCGCCTTGAAGGAGAGTTTTATTGCGCCGGCAATTTCCCCTACCGAAGCGGGACCGGACTTTTTCAGAAATTTAAGAATTGCAATCCGGCGCTTGTTGGCTAAAGCCTTTAAAATTTTTTCAAGTTCTTTTTCCGTCATAGATATATTATAGCAAAAGTTTCGCAATGCCACTATTCTCCTATTCGCGCGAATTAGAGATTAGAGGATTTGGGGAATATTTTGGCATATACGTATTCGAATACGTATATGAATACGTATATGATTATTCTTCTTTGTTTTTATCTTTCGGAAATTGATTCAAAAAATTCTGCAAACTCATGGCTTTTTCCAGTGCCTCCGGGATTACATCCCCTATTCTCATAAGCCTGCATACCTCGCAATCATCATCGTCGTAGTCTTCTTGTTTTTTGGGTTTTTGTTCATTTCATTACTCACTTTTTATAACTCCTGCCAGATTTCACATTACCTTGTTTTTGAATTTAAATTTTACTTTGGTTGGGCCTTGGCCGGTATTTAAGCAAGAACGGTTCTTGTTTAAGCAAGAACGGTTCTTGCTTATTACTGATGGAGATGAAGACATTATGGGGATGCCGTCGTAGAGGTTCTCTGCGTAACGAATTTGCTTTTGAATTTAAATGTTGCTTTAGCATTTTTCATTTTTGGGGTTAGCGGATATGCGTATATGTATACATATGAGAACTAAGGGGTGATGCATTTATCATTACTTAAATGGATGTTTTTTCAGGTAGTCATTTATCATAAGCTCATGAGAGTTTTATTAATCGAAGACGAAGAAAAACTCGCCCAGTCGCTGAAAAAGGGCTTGGAATAAAATTCCTCCGCGCCTCCCTTGCATTCCGACCGCTCATCTCCGGCCATCTTCACATA
>Ga0076130_127_pt1 | contig 7912 bp, 6 predicted proteins | sample RifGroC2_FD_67716 | JGI IMG/M metagenome (GOLD analysis project Ga0076130, IMG submission 67716) | Parcubacteria (Nomurabacteria) bacterium GW2011_GWC2_41_8 | reverse complement strand
CGCCTTCGGCCACCCTCTCCTTGTCAAGGAGAGGGGCTGGGGGTGAGGTGGGTCCACTCCCTTCGACTTCGCTCAGGACATTTTTATTCGCGAATAAAAATGGATTGCCAAAAATAGCTCTGCCCAGCATAATTCCATCGCAACTGGTTTCTTTTATTTTTTGTTTCGCATCTTCTAAATCCAAAACATCCCCATTGCCTAAAATTAAAGTTTCTTTTCCCATCTCATCGCGAATCTCCACTATTCTTTTCATTAAATTCCAATGCGCCGGAACATCGGACATTTCTTTACGGGTGCGTAAATGGATAATCAATGCCGCTATATCCTCAGAGAGAAGTTCGCGAATCCACCCGGAAGACGGAGCGCTGCAATTGCAGATCGACGACGACGGAAAANTTTGACCGACACAGGCAGTCCGCCCGCGCCCTCCTTGGCCGCGCGGATTATCTTCCGTGCCATTTTTGGGTTTTTCATCATCGCCGCGCCGGCACATTGTTTCTCTATCGTTTTATCCGGACAGCCCATATTTATATCTATGCCGTCAAAACCGAGCTTTTTGCACAAGGCCGAAGCGATTCTGATATTTTCCGGTTTCCCGCCAAAGATTTGCGCGACAATCGGCCGTTCGTTTTCAGAATATTTTAAATCAATTAAAAGTTTTTCTCTTGCTTCTGGGTGCGCTAGTCCGTCAGCGGAAACAAACTCGGTATAGAATACATCCGGCCCGCCGCCTACTCCGCCGTGACATGAGTATTTAGCGATTATTTGACGAAAAGCGCAATCGGTGACATCTGCCATTGGCGCCAGGCAAAAAATTGGTTTTTTGAGTTTTTGCCAGAAATTAGGGGGAGAATTTATCATAAACTTTATTTCCAAACCGTAAATCAATATATTGAAGAGAAGAATATTTATTTTTAAATTGCGATTGCAGAGGCTCGGTGGTTAATGCCGCTTCCAGATTTTCCGCGACGTTCTGGAAATCAGAATCCGTCTTGAGGATTATTTTTGGTTCTGTTGCCGAGAAAACCCCCTTAGAAAGGAATATTTCTATGTTTCCATCATCTGTTATATATGTCGCCACCGGCTTCAACCCGATGCCGATAAGAATATCTTTGAATGAAACCAACCGTTTGAAATTTTGCTTAAAAAAATAAGACCCGAATGGCTCGCCCGTTAGGCTATGCCCTAAGGGATTGTCAATATTTATATCTGCCGAACCATAAAATTTAAAATAAACTTCGCCGGAGAAATATGGCGCTTCATCGAAAATATAGCCGTCTTCATCCAAAAAATAGCATTTTGGATTCTCTGTTTCTGTTTGTAGCAGAACGGCGCCGCACCACATGAACTTCGCTACCCGTTCGGTTAGAAATACTTCCAGAATTTTATTATTTTTAATCGACAGGCTTATGTCTTTGAGTCTTTTGAACTTATTCCATAATTCGTTTTTTATATTATCCCCAGGATAATATAAAATATTTGTCCTGGAAAAAAACCATAGATATTCCCCTGCAATCTGCTGTTCGACTACTTCTTTGATTGTTCCGGCGTCTACGACTTTATTGCCGACAATCTGCACTTCACTGATATTCAAACTGTCAAGGTGGGAAAGATAAGCCAATAAAGCAAGAATTGCCAAAAGTCCGAGCAAAAAAATAAAAATTTTACCCCAAACAGCCTTTTGCCTGTGTCTTTTTAATTCCAAAAGGCGCGGAGAATTTAAAACATTTCTATTCATAATCTTATTTTATTGATTCTTTCCCGCCCATATATTTACGCAGAACTTCCGGGATTTTCACGGAACCGTCAGCCTGCTGATTGTTTTCCAAGATAGCTTCAATAATTCTTGGAGTGGCTATGGCTGTGTTATTTAAAGAGTGGGTATATTTTAATTTTCCGTCAGCGTCTTTATATTTAATATTCAAACGCCTGGTTTGAAAATCGTGGAAATAGGATGCGGAATGTGTCTCTCGGTATCTGTTTTGTGAAGGCACCCAAACCTCAATATCATATTTTTTCACTTGACCTAACCCTAAATCCCCTCCACAATTGGCCACTATATGATAAGGAAGGTTGAGTGATTGAAGCAAATCTTCCACATTTTTAGTAATTTCTTCATGGAATTTAACGCTTTCTTCATGGCTGGCTTCACACAATACTACTTGTTCTAGTTTATAGAATTCATGCACCCGGAAGAATCCTTTCATATCTTTTCCGTGCGAACCCGCTTCTCGACGGAAACAAGTAGAAAAAGAAACGAATTTTACCGGTAATTTTGTTTTGTCGATGACTTCATTACTGTAATAAGACATGGTGGCAACTTCCCCTGTACCGGCAAAATAGTCTCCATCTTGATTTTTATATAAATCATCTTCTCCGCCCGGAATATACCCTGTACCTACCAGGGCTTGCTTTCTCACTAAGGACGGCACAATCATCGGTATAAATCCTTTTCTCACTAAATTATCCAAAAAGAATTGCCAAAGAGCAAAAGCCAGGAGTGCTCCTTCGTTTTTTAAAAAATAACCCCGAAAACCGGAGACCTTTGTGCCACGTTCAAAATCCGCTAAATCAAGCTTGCTCATGAGGTTTATTTGGTCTTTTAGTTCAAAATCAAAAACAGGTTTTTCACCCCAGACTTTTATTTCCTTATTATCGGCGTCACTATTGCCTTCGGGCACGGAAATATCCGGCACATTGGGAACCTGCAGCATTGCTTTCTGCCATTCTTCGGTCGTCGTTTTTAGTTTTTCTTCTTTTTTCCTAATCTCTTCTTTGACTGCGCGCATTTCTTCAATAAGCTGAATTTTTAATTTAGTGTCTTGGTCGCGCGCGATGTCATTCGATACCTTGTTGACCTCACTGCGGAGTTCTTCTACTTCTTTAAGCTGTTTTAGGCGTTCGTCGTCAATAGCAATAAGAGCGTCAATGTCTATATTGATATGCTTTTTTTTCGCGCCGGCCTGCACGATATCTTTGTTTTCGCGAATGAATTTGATGTCTAGCATGGTATGATTATATCATGGAAATCAAAAAACTACCAAAAAATAAATTTCCAAAAGCGCTTTTGGAAATTCCTCAACCGCCCGAAGACCTATGGATTATAGGAGAATTGCCTCCGGAAAATTTAATTTATCTTTGCATTGTCGGTTCGCGCAAATTCACTTCCTATGGACGAGAAGCTTGTGAAAAAATAATCGCGGGGCTCAAAAGTTATCCGATAGTGATAGTTTCCGGCCTGGCGATGGGTATTGACGCTATCGCCCACAAAAAAGCTTTGTCGGTAGGATTAAAAGTTCTAGTCTTCCCGGGTTCAGGATTATCGCGCGAAGCAATGTATCCGAAAACAAACGCCAAATTGGCGGAAGAAATTATTAAAAACGGCGGCTGCCTGATATCGGAATTCGAGCCTGAATTCAAAGCAACTCTCTGGGGTTTTGGAAAAAGAAACAGGCTGATGGCCGGTATTTCTAAAGCAACCCTGATTATAGAAGCCGAAGAAAGGTCCGGTACTCTTATTACTGCCCGCCTGACGACGGAATATAACAGAGACTTATTGGTTGTGCCCGGGTCAATTTTCTCTCCGAATTCAAAAGGCACAAATAGATTGCTCCACCAGGGCGCCACGCCTGTCACTTGCGCGGAAGATGTTTTGGAAGCATTGGGTTTTGAATTGGATAAAGACGAGAAAAAACAGGCAAAATTATTTTTTGATTTATTGCCTGAAGAAAAAATAGTTATGGAAATACTGCGTAACCCGACTTCCCGGGACGATTTAATCCGCGCGATAAAAATGCCTACGCCAACCGCCAACGCGCTCCTGTCGGTCATGGAAATCAAGGGACTGATCAAGGAAGAAATGGGTGAGATTAGGATAGGTATCTAATCGCAAGGCCGGAGCACGACGGTGCGAGGCGAGCTCAACAGAATTTTTCAGCAGAAAAATATCTGGAGAAATTCGCACGAGTTTTTAAATTGAAAAGTTGCATTGAAAAACTATTTCGTGTAATACTGATGATTAATGAAACTTTTAATTGTTGAATCGCCGTCAAAAGCAAAAACTATCGAGAAGTATCTTGAAGGCGAATACACCGTGCGCGCATCTGTCGGGCATATCCGCGATTTGCCAAAATCAAACAAGAAAGCTATAGACATAGAAGCAGGTTTTGTTCCACATTACGAAATTTCCAAAGGCAAGGAAAAAATCGTGCATGAACTCCGGGGACTGGCAGAAAAAGCAAAAGAAATACTCCTGGCGACAGATCCAGACCGCGAGGGAGAGGCTATCGCCTGGCACATAGAAACATTGCTTAATGAAGACAAAAAAATAAAGGCGCCAATAAAAAGAGTCACTTTTCATGAAATTACCAAAGAAGCGGTGGAAGAGGCGCTAAAAAATCCGAGAAAGATTGACACGGCTCTCCGCAAGGCCCAAGAGGCCCGCAGAGTGCTAGACAGGCTTGTAGGTTATGATTTATCAGGTCTTATTTGGAAAAAAGTCCGATATGGACTCTCGGCTGGCCGCGTTCAATCCCCCGCACTCCGCATTATAATGGAGCGAGAGCGAGAGATTCGAGCTTTTATTCCCGAAAAATTTTGGCGGATATTGGGAATGTTTGATACGAAAAGGAAAGAAAAAATTACTTTGGAATGTTCCGAAGAGCCCAGAAATGAAAAATTGGTGGAAAAAATACTTGAACTCGGTAAAAAAGGAAACTGGCTAGTGAAAGACGTAAAAGAATCCGAACAGAAACGTTCACCTCGCGCCCCTTTCACCACTTCTACGCTACAACAAACAGCCAGTTCACGTCTTGGATATTCTCCTTCACGCACGATGCAAATAGCCCAAAAACTTTATGAAGCCGGGCACATTACTTATATGCGAACCGACAGCACGAATCTTTCAACTATTGCCCAAAGCCAAATTATTTCATTTATAAAAAAAGAGTACGGGGATAACTACGCCGAAGCCAAGATTTATAAAACCAAGTCAAAAAATGCGCAGGAGGCGCATGAAGCTATTCGCCCGACACATATAGATAAACTTCACACGGGCAACAATGACCAAGACAGGCTCTACCATCTTATTTGGGAACGCGCCGTGTCATCGCAAATGTCGGATGCGAAATTACTTAAAACAAAAATTACAGCAATCGTGGAAGGACATAGTGAATTGCCTGATTTTGCGGCGACTGGCTCTCGGTTGCTTTTCCCCGGATGGCTAAAAGTGGAGACTGGCGCACGGGGTGAAGATGTTGAATTACCCAAATGCAGTGTTGGGGAAAAATTAAAATTATTAAACTTAAGTAGTGAAGAAAAATTCACCGAACCGCCGGGCCGTTATAGCGAAGCGGGACTAATCAAGGAACTTGAACAGAGAGGCATTGGTCGACCGTCAACTTACGCATCCATAATGCGAACAATCGAAGAACGAGGGTATGTGAATAAAAACGGCAAGACATTATTCCCAACCGACACAGGTGAAGTGGTATCCGACTTTTTAGAAAAACATTTTACTAATTATATTTCCGATACATTTACCGCCGAAATGGAAGACGAGCTGGATGAAATTTCCCGGGGGGAGCGCGAATATGAAAAAACCTTGAAAGATTTTTATCTGCCATTTTCCAAAGACGTGAAATCTAAAGAAAAATTGGAAAAAGCGACAAATTTAGGTGATGCTCCAGAAAATATTAAATGCCCGAAATGCGGCAGTCCAATGATTATCAAGCTTTCCCGCGGGGGCAAATTTTATTCCTGCTCCAAATATCCGGAATGCGACGGCGCATTGATGCTCGACGGAACGGAATTAAAAGGTCCGGAAGAAACCGGTGAAGACTGCCCGGAGTGCGCCGCGCCCGCCGTAGCTTTAGCGTTGGCTGGGGGGAAAAGAAAAAAAGATATGGGTGGTAAACTTGTTATCAAAGAAAGACGCGACGGCACCGGAACTTTTATTTCTTGTTCACGCTATCCGAAATGCAAATTTATAAAAAAAGACGAAGCCGAAGAAGCCCGGAAAAGAACCGGAGTTGTTTGCCCCGTCTGTAAAAAAGGAGATATTTCGGAACGCCGGGGAAGATTCGGAATATTCTATTCTTGTTCAAATTATCCGGATTGCAAATTTGCGATTAAGGCAAAACCAACAGGTAGAACATGCGAAAAATGCGGAAGTTTGATGATGGAAGGCACCAAAACCATCCCTGAACGCTGTTCAAACAAAGTCTGCCTGATGCATAATCCTCATAAAATACCAAAAATAGAAACGTAAATTACGTTTTTCCAAGTTTTATATAAATGCTATAATCCTCTAATGCCAAATGTTCAGGAGATAATAAGTAACATAGCGGGTGGTATAAGCAAAAAAGAGGAAGAACTTACAAATAAAGCCTATAATTTTGCGGAGAAAGCGCATGCCGAACAAAAAAGGATGAATGGAGACCCATATTTCATCCATGTCTTTGAAACCGCAAAAATCCTAGCTCAGCTTGGAATGGACGCGAAAACTATTGCCGCCGGATTGTTGCACGACGTCTTAGAAGACACAAAAATAACGGGGGAAGAAATAAAAAAAGAATTTGGCGACGACATCTTGTTTTTAATAAGGGGAGTAACCAAGCTTGGAACTTTGAAATATCGGGGGCACGAAAGGCATGTGGAAAGCCTGCGGAAATTTTTTATTGCGATGGCGAATGATTTGCGGGTAGTTATTATAAAATTTGCCGACCGACTGCATAATTTGCGCACTTTGGAATTTTTGCGTGAAGACAAAAGGGATAGGATAGCTGTTGAATCGATTGAAGTCTACGCGCCACTGGCTAATCGTCTCGGTATGGGAAAACTTAAAGGCGAGATAGAAGACGCAGCTTTTCCTTACGCTTACCCGGAAGAATACGCGCAAGTGGAGGAAATAATCAAGGAAAAAAAAGACAGTTATCAGAAAAATCTTACCGAGGTCCGGATGGAACTTGAAAAAGAATTAAAGAAAAATAAAATAAAATTCGTTGAAATTGATTACCGGATAAAGCATAAATATAGCTTGTATAAAAAGCTTTTAAAATATGACATGGACATAGAAAAAATTTATGATATCGTGGCGCTTCGTGTCGTCGTTGACACTGTAGAAGAATGCTATAGGGTTTTAGGACTGGTGCATTCTATCTGGAATCCCCTGCCGGGCAGAATTAAGGATTATATCGCCGTTCCGAAGCCGAACGGTTACCGTTCTATTCACACGACTATTTTTACGGGATTGGGAAGAGTTGCGGAAATTCAAATAAAAACAAAAGAAATGCACGCGGAAGCGGCTTATGGCATTGCTGCGCATTTTGCTTACAAAGAGCAAGGCAATAAAAAAATCAAAGATGATAAAAATAAATTTAAGTGGATTGAGGAATTGAAAGAATTAAACTATACCCTCGGCGATCCGAAAAAATTTATTGACCACTTGAAAATGGATTTCTTCAATGACCGTATTTTTATTTTTACCCCCAAGGGAGATGTCATCGATTTACCCGAGGATTCAACTCCGCTTGATTTTGCCTATTCCATACATTCCGATATCGGAGACCATACTTTTGGAGCTAAAATAAACAGCAAAATGTTGCCGATTTTTTCAAAATTAAAGAACGGAGATATCGTGGAAATAATAACCAAAAAGAATTCACGACCATCCAGTAAATGGCTTGAATATGTCAAAACATCCATTGCTAAAAAACATATAAGGTCATATTTGGAAAAGAATAGTCTTTTAGCAAAACTTAAATCCTTCGGCCGTTCCTAAACGCTAAAATTAGAGATATTGTATAAATCAGTGTCATCTTTTTGGGTTTCTTCTTTTGTCCGGTCGTCAATCGCTTCCGCTGCTTGTTCTGTTTCCGAATTATTTTGAGAAATGTGCTTCTCAAGCATCTCA
>Ga0076130_133_pt1 | contig 7949 bp, 9 predicted proteins | sample RifGroC2_FD_67716 | JGI IMG/M metagenome (GOLD analysis project Ga0076130, IMG submission 67716) | Parcubacteria (Nomurabacteria) bacterium GW2011_GWC2_41_8 | reverse complement strand
CCGTCCTGCGGATTCATAATTATTCCGCCGATAGAATCAATCTGATATCTGTCTTGGACTTCGGTTAATTTTTTTTCCATAAAATTTTGAACCTGGGGCTCGATAGTGGTTACGATATCTCCTTCCGGCGCCTTATTTTCAAACAAGGTCTTGCGCATATTGGAAAAAACTTCGGCAAAAAAATTAACATAGGGATTGCCGGCATTGCGGGCAAGCTCGGAATCATACTGCCTCTCCAGGCCATAGCGCCCGCCAAGTTCGTTGCCTTTATACCCCACGAAGCCCAGGGTATGCGAAGCCAGGCTGCCTCCGGGATAGAAACGCCATTTTTCTTTATAAATTTTTATACCGGGCAATTTTAAGCCGGAAATTGCGTCAGCCTGCTCTTTGGAAAGGCGGTGGATTATTTCTTCATAGGAATCATCTTTTTGCCCCGCTTTTATTAAAAAATTATCACGATCAAGAACCGCATTTTCCGACAATTCCCGGTAAGTATTTTCCGCGTCAATGATTTTTTTGGCGTCAATGGCCATTTTAAAGCCGGAAGCCTGCGTGGCAGCGGAGACAAGCTGACCGTCTTTCCGCTCAAAATAAATAATGCCGCGCTCATAAATATTAGCGGAGGGCGTAACATATTGATGGTCGGCAGCATTCGAATAAGCGTCCCCGTGCACGACTTGCACCCAAAAGAGTTTGGTTAAAAGCGCAGAAGCAAAAATTATTACGCAAAAAAGAATTACTCTGGATCTGAAGAGAAAACTATATTTCATTGTTAGCAAGCTTAAGGCTGCCAAGAGACTTGCGGACCGCAAAAGTTGCCTTAGTTTCTTTGAATCCCATAGAGGACGAGAGAGCCAGATCAATGCTATCAAGAGAAGACAAATAAGAAAGTTCCAGATTTCCGACTTCGGCGGAAAGGGCAAGCACCTCTTTTTCCAAAGCCTTTCTCTGGATAATATCAAAAACCATATTTCCCAAAATAAAAACATATAAAAGAGCCAGCCCGCCCAAAATGGAAAACATCGCATTCAATATGATTTTTTGAACTTCAATATTATTATTCGTAATATCTACATTCCGGATACGTGTTTTTAGTTGTAAAGTCATGTGTCTCATATTTTTTCCAAAATTCTTAATTTAGCACTACGGGCTCTTGGGTTATTTTTTAATTCTTCTTCGCTAACCAAAACCGGTTTCTTGTTTATTAAAAATGCTTCTCCCCCGTCTTTTTTCTCTCTAAAAAACTTTTTCACTATCCGGTCTTCCAGGCTGTGAAAGCTTATCACCGACATCCTCCCGCCCGTTTTCAATGCATCAAATCCCTTTTCAAGTCCTGTTTTTAAAACTCCCAGTTCGTCATTGACCGCTATTCGTAATGCCTGAAATGTTCTGGTGGCAAAATGGATTCTTCCTCTGCGGTATCCAGCCGGCGCTGCTTCTCTTATTATCTGCACTAAATCAAAAGTGCTTTTGATTTTTCTCTTGTGCCTCGCGTCCACTATTCCTTTGGCTATTCTGCGGCTGTATCGCTCCTCGCCGTAGCCATAAATAATGTCTGCCAGATTTTCTTCTCCCCAGGTGTTCACGACATCATCGGCCGTGACAAAATATTCGGATGGATTCCCGCCTGCGCCGAGGCTTCGGCGGGCAGGTTCTTTCATCGTCATGAGCAAGGGCTCATCTTTCATAAAAGAAAATCCTCGTCCGGAATTCTCCAATTGGTCGGAGCTCAAACCTAAGTCAAAAATAATCCCGTCCACACTATCCATTTTTATATCCAAATCACGAAAATTTTTGTTTATAAAAACGATATCGCAACCCTTGAACTTATCCTTGGCTTTTTCAAAAACACTTTTGTCCTGGTCGAGGGCAATAATTTTTACGCTTGGACATCTTTTACAAATCTCCAGACTGTGCCCTCCTCCGCCAAAAGTGGCATCTACTATCACAAGATTCTCATTCCCCGCCTTCTGCGGGGCAAGTAGGCCGTCTATTGTTTCATTTAAAAGAACTGTTTTATGCATTTCCCAGTTTCTCCGCCAACTGTTCCGCTTCTTTGGCCACTTTTTCTTTTTGCTGCGACCATGCTTTTTCGTTCCAAACTTCCACTCTGTCTTTAACTCCGATAATTGCCGCTTTGTCCCGGAGCCGGATGCCTTCCTGTAGAAACTCCGGTATTAGCATTCTCCCGATTGAATCAATCTCCACTTCGGCCGCTCGCCCGAACATATATCTGTTAAAATTTCTTTGGTCAGCCTTGAGAAAGGAAAGATCGGAATCCGAATCAGAAAGTTTTTTGCTTACCTTCGCCCATTCGGCAGTTGTAAAAATAAACAAACATTGACCCAGGCCCGGCGTAATAATAATTTTCTTGCCCATCTCTTTGCGGAATTTTACCGGCAAGGAAACTCTGTTCTTTTCGTCTATCGTATGTATGTATTCGCCGATTAACATAAAATTATTTCGCCTGCCCCGTACTCAAAAATTTATGCATTCGATTGATTTTTGTAGTATTGGGGTTATTAACACTTTTCCCACCTTTTCCCACTTGATTAACATTATAAACCCCGCCTAAAAATAACACCAAGCCCCACCTGTGGATAACTTTAACTTTAACTTTTGTTTTGAATATCACGAAAAATTAGGCAAAAAGGCCTTAAGGTTGTAATCTATTTTTGGAGGCAACCATATGCTGATTCGTGTATTGAAGGCCCCCGCAGAGGTACGCTCTGCGGAGGCGGCTTTCTTTAGCCGCCTGGGGATTGCAGTGTCATTCTTGGACATGACAAACTTTCCCTGGGTTATTGGGGTCAGTGAGTGGTCGGATGACCATATCCAGTTACTCGCCAAATTCGGGGTCGTCGTCGAAGTGGTGGAAACAAGGCTAAGGCCAAGACCCTGGTTGGCGGGTGTGGATTACGTCGAGTAGGCGATTCCCTGCCTGCCCCGCCGTGTGACATTTGACACGGCGGGGCGAAGAAAGTAGTTCTTTTATTAAAATAAGTAATCATTAAAAGCGCTCCGACGACCTCTGGTTCTCGGAGTGTTGTTATTTTTTATAGACAAAAAATAGCGATATGGTGTATACTATTTATATGGAAAGCTCATCAATGAATTCAGAAAAATCACGTTGCCAGAGTTGTGGACGCCAAGAAATAAACAAGGACGGCCGTTGTATATGCGGACATTTACAGTGGCCCGGTAAACCATTTAGAGTAATTACCATTCCTCCGAATCCCGAAAAACCAAAAGAAGATCTAAAATAAAAAATCCCTTCAGGGGATTTTTTATTTATTCCTGTTTCGGTCTCATCAGCGGAAAAAGCTGGGTCTCGCGGAGCGGTTTGTCCGCCAATATAGAAAATAATCTTTCTCCGAAACCAAAGCCGCAGGTTGGCGGCATACCGTATTCCAGCATTTCCACAAATTCATCGTCCTGCATCATCGCTTCAGTGTCCCCTTTTTCAATAAGTTTTTGCTGGGAGATAAATCTTTCTTCCTGGTCCAAAGGGTCGTTCAATTCCGAATATCCGTTACCAACTTCACTGCCCGCGATAAGAGGTTGAAATCTTTCCGTAGTGAGCGGATTATCACGGTTTACTTTGGAAAGCGGGGCAATCAAAATAGGATGATGCACCAGAAAAGCGGGACCTGATATTTGTTTGCGGCAATATTTCCATAACGAGTCCGTCAACCTTTCTCGATTGTCGCCGTCGTATTTTACGCCAAGTTTATCCAATTTCTTTTTCATATCTTTTTCGCTGGCAGTAAGCACGTCAATCCCGGTCATTTCTTTTGTTTTTTCGACATAGTCGATTTTCTCCCATTCATCCGAGAGATCAAAAGATTGCCCGTGGGAAGTAAATTTAGTCGTACCGAAAACCTCTTTGGCAATTTTTATATACATCTCCCGGACCAGTTCCATTCCGTCATTATAATTCGCATAAGCCCAATAGAATTCCATATTGGTAAACTCCTGGGTATGCTCCAGGCTGGTGCCTTCATTCCTGTATGCCCGCCCGATTTCAAAAGTTTTCGGAAAACCGGCAGCCATCAGCCGCTTCTGCCACAGCTCGCCGATAGAGATGCGCAAAAAAACATCCAAGTCGTAATCGTTGTGATGGGTTTTGAACGGGGTCGCTTCGGCTCCGCCGGTCGTGGTTTCCAAAGTAGGAGTCTCTACTTCCAAAAATCCTTTCTCTTTCATGAAGTCCCGCGTAACATCCCAGAATTTTGATTTTTTTATTACCAAGTCGCGCAATTCGGGATTCATTAAAATATCCAAGTAGCGTTTCCTGTACCTTTCTTCCACATCCTGAAGCCCGTGCCATTTCTCCGGCAAGGGACGCAGGCTTTTGGAAAGCATTCTCCAGTCAGCCGCTTCCAGCGTCTTCTCTCCGCGGTTGGTTTTGAAAAAAGTTCCCTGTATTTCCACAAAGTCGCCAATATCAGCCACTTCGTTCCAAAAATCAAATTTCCCGTCTCCCAAAATGTCTTTTTTAAGCAATCCCTGAAAAGTCCCCGTGCCGTCATTTAAAGTGATAAAAACAATCGCGCCCTGCCCGCGAATAGACATTATCCGCCCCGCTATCCATTTTATCTCTTTGCTTTTTTCCAAATCTTCAAAACTATCTATCGCTTCTTTGAGGGAAATTTCTCTTTTGGATTCAGCTGGATACGGATTCACTCCCTTATCTTTAAGGAGTTTGAGTTTTTTTATTCTGGCGTTCCTAATTTCATCGATTGAAGACATTTTTAAATTGTAGCATAAAACTAAGATACGTTCACGATTTTATAATTTACTACGCCATTTGGAGTTTTAAAGGAAACTTTATCGCCTTTCTTTTTGCCGAACAATGCCTCGCCAAACGGGGACCGGTTGGAAATTTTTCCTTTTATCATATCCGCTTCCTCAGAGCCTACTATAACATAATTTTTCTCTTCTTTAGTGCCTTCTTTTTGGACGATTACTTTGGAGCCGATTTCAATCACATCTCCCCCGCCTCCTTGGACGGTTTCTGAAGACCGTAAAATTTGCTCTATTTTGACAATGCGCGCTTCCAGCTTACCCTGGTCTTCGCGGGTTTGGTGGTATTCCGCGTTTTCCGACAAGTCGCCCAAAGATTTGGCGTATTCCAAGGCTTCTAAAATTTCTTTTCTCTTCGGCCCCTTCAGGTCTCTGAGCTCGGCTTCCAGCATTTTTCTTTTTTCTTCAGTTATATAATCTCCCGCCTGGTTCATATACGCATATTATATTTTTTTACGAAAAAGTCAATGAAAAAAATTACAGAAACTTGCCCACACACTTATATTTTGATAATTTTAAAAAACACACTTTAAGCGCAATTAAAATATAAGTGTGTGGGCTTGCTAAAAAAAATTTTTATGATAATATCATGGGATGGCAAGAACGGTAATCGAGGTGAAGAAAAATCCAAATGAAAATAATTCAAGCGTTTTACGCCGTTTTTCGCGCCGGATTCAGGAATCGGGCATTATCCGCAAAGTCAAAGGCACCCGTTATAATGTTCGGAAAGAATCAAAGCTCAAAGTGAAAAAAAGCGCTTTAAAGAGAATGGGCCGGAGAAAAGAAATAGAAAAACTCCGTAAGCTCGGCAAGATGAAGTAAACATGGAGGATAATTTTTCAATAATGAAAAACAACATTTTGGGGAAAAAATATTCCCTGTCAATCGCCTACGTCAGCGAAAAAACATCTAGAGAAATAAATAAGGAATATAAAAATAAAAACAAGCCCGCGAATATTTTGTCTTTTCCGCTCCGTAAAAATAAGGGCGAAATTGTGCTTTGCCCGACAGTCATAAAGCGGGAGGCTAAAAGTTTTGGAAAAACTTTTAGCCGGTATTTGGGCTTTTTAGTTATCCACGGAATGCTTCATTTGAAAGGAATGGAACATAGTAGTAGAATGGAAGAAGCGGAGAAAAAATATGATCAGAAATATTTCTGTCGGGATAGACGTAGGGTCGTCCATGACGCGGGTCGTGGTCGGGGAGTTTTTAAAGGGAGAAAAAAATCCTAAGATTATCGGCGTGGGCGAAAATGCCACTCTCGGTGTCAGGCATGGTTATGTTGTAAATTCGGCTCTGGCCGCCGTTTCGGTAAAAAATGCCGTCGCTATGGCGGAAAAATTTTCGGGTGTGAAAATAAAGCGCGCTTTTGTTTCGCTGAGCGGCACGACTTTGCGTGGAGAAATGAGTTCAGGTTCGACGATTATTTCCAAAGCCGACGGCGAGGTAACCAGCCTGGACGCCAATAAGGCGCTGCAGGATTGTGAAGACAATTTGAGCCTGGGCAATAAAAAAATCGTTCATATGTATCCCATCGCTTTCCGGCTTGACGGTGCGTGGAACCAAGCTGGAGGCTAAAGCGCTTTTTGTCACTTACTCTGTCGTGCATTTGGAAGATTTGCTCGGGGTGATAGCGGAAGCCGGAGTGGAAACGATAGACGTGGTTGCGGCGCCGATAGCCATTAATAATATCGCCCTGTCGGAAAAACAAAAAATAGTCGGAGTGGCGCTGGTTGACATCGGAGACCAAACGACTTCCCTTTCTGTTTTTGAAAACGGATTATTGGTATCAATCTACACTTTCTCCATCGGCTCTTCGGAAATTACCAACGACATTGCCCTTGGTTTTAAAATTTCATTAGAAAAAGCGGAAAGCTTAAAACTTGGAAACATCGAGGAAGAATTTTCAAAGAAAAAACTTGACGAAATTATTGAAGCGCGCCTTTGCGACATTTTTGAATCAATAGAAAACAATTTAAAAAAAATAAAGAGGTCGGAGCTCTTGCCGGCCGGCATAGTTTTCGTGGGCGGCGGTTCAAACATTCCCGGTCTGGCGGAATTGTCAAAATCCATCCTGAAACTCCCTTCCAGCCTGGGATCTACGGAAATTTTTGGCAACGCCAAAACCAAACTTCGCGATTCGTCGTGGTTTACGGCTTTGGGACTCTTGACTTCAGGCAAAGACAACGGAAGCTACTCGGGAAGCTCGCTCAAAAACTTTTTTAAGGACCTAAAAAACACAATGAAATCAAGCATGAAACAGCTAATGCCGTAGCGGATATAATTTTTAATTTGTAATTTGCAATTTTCAAAAAAGTAAAAAGCCTGTCCCGTACCAAACTTGTTTTGGTTCGGGATTTGCTTTTTTTTGCCCTGGTGGTAGTATGTCTCCATATAAGTTAAGCGATTTTTTATTAAAAATAAGCACTAAAATCATGCCAAAAATCAACCAGGAAATAGAGAGTTTTGCCCGTATTATGGTCGTTGGAATCGGAGGCTCGGGAAAGAATACTATCAATCACATGATAAATTCCAAAGTCAAAGGAGTCTCTTTCATCTGCATGAATACCGACACGCAGGACCTGCACCACTCTCTGGCGGAGAAAAAAATCCACATCGGAAAAAATCTGACCAAAGGTCTGGGTTCGGGAATGGATCCGGAAATCGGCAAGAAGGCGGCTGAAGAAACAAAATCTGAAATCCAGGATGTCATCAAGGGAGGTGATATGATTTTTATTGCCTGCGGAATGGGCGGAGGCACCGGCACGGGCGCCGCTCCGATTGTCGCCCGCGCAGCCAAAGAGCAAGGCATCTTGACCGTAGCGGTTACGACCAAGCCTTTTTTCTTTGAAGGCAGCCACCGGATGAAGATAGCGGAAAAAGGGATTGAAGATTTGGCCAAAGAGGTAGATGCCATAATCATCATTCCGAATGATAAATTGCTCCAATTGGCCGACAAAAACACTAATTTTAAAGATGCTTTTGCCAGATGTGACGATGTCCTGCGCCAGGCAGTAGAAGGCATTTCCGATCTGATTACCACTCCGGGTGTTATTAATGTGGACTTTGCAGACATTAAAGCGATTATGGCAAATGCCGGCTCGGCTCTTATGGGCATCGGCAGTGCTTCAGGCGAAAAACGA
>Ga0076130_121_pt1 | contig 9016 bp, 9 predicted proteins | sample RifGroC2_FD_67716 | JGI IMG/M metagenome (GOLD analysis project Ga0076130, IMG submission 67716) | Parcubacteria (Nomurabacteria) bacterium GW2011_GWC2_41_8 | reverse complement strand
GATGCGAGCGATGAAGAAAAAAAAATCAAAGAGTTGAATCTCGCTTTGTATGCATTCGACGCAGAATGGCTTTGGGGTAATATTAATAAGATTAAAAATTGATAATGCCGCCTTAATTCTATATACTGCAGACATGATCCAAAAAAATAAAATCAAAATAATAATTCTAGCCGCCGGAAAAAGCGCCAGAATGAAAATGGACGAGCCGAAAGCGCTCGCAATGCTTAAAAACAAGCCATTTTTGCGGCATATTCTTGATACTATTAAAAAACTGGATTCCGGAATAAAACCGATTATTGTCGTAGGCCACAAGAAAGAACGCATCAAGGAGGTGCTGGGAAGCGGGCATATTTACGCGGAACAGAGCGAACAGCTTGGCACCGGACACGCGGTTATGTCCGCCAGAAAAGCAATTAATGATAATCCCGAAATAATCCTCGTCATTTCGGCCGACCAGCCGCTAATTTCCAAAGAAACGATTGAAAGCATAATTTCCGTTCACGCGGAAAAGAATCCAACTATGACGATAGCTACAGTCCTGGTGCCTGACTTTGAAGATTGGAGAACCGGGTTGAATCACTTCGGCAGGATAATGATGCGAGCGATGAAGAAAAAAAAATCAAAGAGTTGAATCTCGCTTTGTATGCATTCGACGCAGAATGGCTTTGGGGTAATATTAATAAGATTAAAAATAAAAATGCGCAGGCCGAATATTATCTGACAGATCTTATCAAGATGGCATGCGACCAGCAGAAAAAGATTGAAGCCATGCCGGTGGCAAATATCATAGAAGCATTGCAGCCAAATTCAAAAGAAGAACTTGAAATATTAGAGAAATTAGCAGTAGAATAGAATGATGCAAAATCCCTATCAAAATGCCATGGCGCAGTTGGACAAAGTTGCTAAGATTATAAATTTTGGCGACGAGTTTATCGCCCGCCTCCGCCAACCCGACCGGGACATCAGAATTTCAATTCCGGTTAAAATGGACGATGGCTCTCAAAAAATTTTTGAAGGATATAGGGTGGAATATAATAATGCCCTGGGACCCTATAAAGGCGGAATCAGATACCATTCCGATACCGAGATAAACGAAGTGAAAGCGTTGGCTTTCTGGATGGCGCTTAAATGCGCGGTCGCCGGCATTCCGATGGGCGGAGGCAAAGGCGGGATAACCGTTGACCCGAAAGAATTGTCCAAGAATGAACTGGAAAGGCTTTCGCGCGGGTGGGTGCAAAAGCTCGCAGATGTGTTGGGCCCGCATAAAGATATCCCCGCGCCGGATGTGAATACCACGCCCGAGATAATGGCTTGGATGGCGGATGAATATAAAAAATTAACGGGCGAAGAAAATGGAGCGACCTTTACCGGCAAGCCGCTCGACAAGGGCGGTTCGGCGGGCCGAGGCTCGGCTACGGGCCTCGGCGGATTTTATGTTTTTGACTCATTGAGAGCGCAAATCGGGCTTCCAGAAAAATGCAGAGTCGCAATTCAGGGTTTCGGCAATGTCGGTGGAAATGCCGCGCGTATTTTTGCTGAAAACGGACATACGGTAATGGCCGTTTCTGATTCAAAAAGCGCGATTGTAAAAGATAGCGGGCTGGATTTGAATGAAGTTGAAGTTCATAAGAAAAAAACCGGAAGCTTGAAAGATTTTCCCGGCGCTGAAAATATAACAAATGCCGAACTTTTAGAACTTTCCTGCGACCTTCTGGTGCCGGCCGCGTTTGAAAACGTGATAACTGGCATTAATGCGGAAAAAATCAAAGCTAAGGCCATCCTGGAGCTTGCCAATGGCCCGATAAATCCGGAGGCTGATGAGATTTTATTCAAAAAAGGTGTTCCTGTTGTGCCGGATATTTTGGCAAATTCCGGAGGCGTAACAGTATCTTATTTTGAATGGGACCAGAATTTAAAGAACGAGCATTGGAGTGAAAAAGAAGTTTTTGACAAATTAAAACCAATGATGAATGACGCCGCTCAAAAAATATTTAAAAAATCCCAAGAAACAAAAACATACCTGCGCATGGGCGCTTTCATCCTGGCGCTTGAAAAAATCAAGGAAAAAATGCAATAGTCAGATATTAAATAGCGAAAATACTAAGAACTCTGCGATAGCAGAAAGTTTAGTAATTTTCATGGTTCACTTTTTAAAATCGTACTCTTTTGCCAACTTGAAAGTCTTGAAACCGTTTTTTATTTTTATCTTTTCAATGTAGTCTAGAAATTCTTTAGGTAACGGAGATGGTCCAACCCATACACTTTTTTGAATCATAGAATAATTAAATTTTTTCAAATGCCAACGGAGCCATTCCCTTTCGGCTTTTTTAGTTTCCGGAATATCGAACATCACTATTAGATTTTTGGGAGCGTTTTGGTCAAATTTGAAATGAAATTGTTTTAAAGAATCTATTTTCTTTTTTATATATTTTTGACCTTTAAGAGTTATCATCAGCCCCGCATCACTATGTTCTATAAAACCAGTTTTACGAATGTAGGACAAAGTTCCGCTTAAACAATTCTGAGAATAATTTTTGAATTTTGGAATACCAAAAAGATTCACACGGCTTCCTTTATATCTCAAAGACGTGGCACTTAACTCTTTTAAAATTTCATAAACAAGGCTCACGAGTTATATTATATCACAAATACTAATAAATCTGCGATAGCAGAGTTATTAGTAAATAATAGTTTGTTAATTAAAACATTATTTTCCTGTACTTATTTGAAAAATTAATGGAAAATGCTATAAATAAACAATGGGCGGTTAGCTCAGTTGGTAGAGCGTGTCTTTGACGTAGACAAGGCCACAGGTCCGAATCCTGTACCGCCCACATGAGAATTTTAAGCATTGAAACATCCTGCGACGACACGGGGATAAGCATAATGGAGGCAAAAGGGGGCGTTCTAAACGCTTCTTTTAAAATCCTGGCAAATAATTCAAATTCACAAATAAAAATCCACATTCCTTATGGCGGAGTTTATCCGGCATTGGCCAAAAGAGAACATAATAAAAATTTGCCGATTCTTCTGGAAAAAACATTAAAAGAAGCGAAATTAAAAAATAGAAAATCTCCCGTGGATTTGATTGTCGTCACTCACGGACCGGGGCTGGAAATCGCGCTTTGGACAGGCATTGTTTTCGCCAAAGAATTGGCAAAAAAATGGAATGTTCCTTTGATGCCCGTAAATCATATGGAGGGGCATATATTTTCAGTATTTGGAAAACAAAAAGGTGAATTTTTAATACCTAAAATAAAGTTCCCTGCTCTTTCTTTACTGGTTTCCGGAGGACATACGGAATTGGTTTTGATGAAAAATTTTATGCAATATAAAATCATAGGCGAAACTCTGGATGATGCTGTCGGGGAAACATTTGACAAGGTCGCAAGAATGCTCGGCCTTCCCTATCCCGGCGGGCCGGAGATTTCCAAACTGGCCGAATTTCTACGGCGAAAAGAAAAACAAGCTTCGGAGATTAGTTTTTCGGTAACTCTCCCCCGCCCTATGCTTTATTCTAAAAACTTTGATTTCTCTTTTTCGGGACTTAAAACCGCTGTTCTATATTTGATCAGAGACATTGGCAAACCGGATGAAAAGACAAAAGCGCAAATTGCCCTGGAATTTGAAAACGCGGTTATTGAATGTCTCGTTCACAAGACAGCCAAAGCCGTCGAAAAACACGGGATTAAAACTTTAATTGTTGCCGGCGGAGTTGCCGCCAATAAACATCTAAGAAATGAAGTGAAAAAACTTGAAGATAAAAAAATAAAATTATTTTTTCCGATTAAAGAACTTTCAACTGACAATTCTATCATGATTGGTATAGCTGGATATTTTAACTATATCAAAAACAAAAAGAAAACTCTAAAAGCAGGCAACATCAAAGCAACTGGCAATCTAAGGCTTTAATATGATATTATTTGAGGATGGAAGACAAACTGCTCAAGCCTTATGACCCGAAAACAACCGAAGAAAGAATCTATAAGCTTTGGGAAGAAAGTGGTTTTTTTAACCCGGATAATCTGCCCGGCGATAGAAAAAATCCGTTTACTATCATAATGCCTCCGGTAAATGCCAACGGCTCTCTGCACGCCGGACACGGTCTGGTAATGACTATTGAAGACATAATGGTGCGCTATAAGAGAATGCAGGGGTTTAAAACGCTTTGGCTTCCGGGCTTAGATCATGCCGGTTTTGAAACTCAGGTTGTTTATGAAAAAAAACTGGAAAAAGAAGGGCGCACAAGATTCGAGATGGACCCAAAGGAACTTTACAAAGAAATTTTGGATTTCACTCTTGTCAATTCAAAAAATATAAAATCCCAAATAAGAAAAATGGGGGCATCATGCGACTGGTCTCGGGAAAAATTTACTCTGGATGAAAATGTGGTAAAAGCCGTTTACCAAACATTTAAAAGAATGTATGAAGATGGTTTGGTATACCGGGGAAATAGAATCATCAGCTGGTGTTCAAAACATCAAACTTCTTTTTCGGACTTGGAAATCACAGACGAGGAGCGTACGGATAGTTTTTATTATTTAAAATACGGGCCTTTTACTATCGCAACTTCCCGTCCGGAAACAAAATTCGGAGACAAATATGTGGTAATGCATCCGGACGACAAGCGTTATCAGAATTATACCGATGGACAAAAAATAAAACTGGAATGGATAAACGGGCCGATAGAAGCTACGGTGATAAAAGACAAAATGATTGATATGGAATTCGGCACAGGGGTAATGACCATCACTCCCTGGCACGATACAGCTGACTTTGAAATTGCCGAAAGGCATAAATTAGATAAAGAGCAAATAATTGACGAAAATGGAAAACTTCTTCCGATTGCAGGAGAATTCGCAGGTCAGCATATAAAAAAGGCCAGACCGTCAATTATTGAAAAACTTCAAAAAAAGGGCTTGGTAGTTAAGATAGATGAAAATTACAAGCATGTTGTCCGAACATGCTATAAATGCGGAACCGTTATAGAACCCCAAATAAAAAGCCAATGGTTTGTGAAAATGAAACCTTTGGCGGAAAAAGCACTGGAAAAAATAAATAATAAAGAAATTAATTATATTCCGGAACATTATAAAAAAATTACGACATATTGGCTCGATAACATTATGGATTGGAATATTTCCAGACAAATCGTCTGGGGTATTTCTATTCCGGCAAAAATCTGCATAGAATGCAAGCATGGCATGGTGGATTTGGAAAATAATATTTCAAAATGCACCAAATGCGGTGGAAGAATAATCCAAGACAGCGACACCTTTGACACATGGTTTTCATCCGGACAGTGGCCTTTTATCACTCTTGGCTATCCGGATAATAACGACTTTAAAACATTTTATCCCACAGATGTTATGGAAACCGGAGGTGATATTATTTTTTTCTGGGTTGCCCGGATGATTATGCTTGGATTTTATATTACAGGGGAAATCCCTTTCAAGACAGTCTATCTGCATGGAATGGTCCTTGATGCCAAAAGCCAGAAAATGAGCAAGAGTAAGGGAAATGTAATTGACCCACTCATTCTTACGGAACAATTCGGTACGGATGCTTTCAGGATGGGAGTGGTCGTCGGTAACACCGTGGGAACATCTTTAGCGCTTTCTCCCGATAAAATCAGAGGATATAAAAACTTTGCGAATAAAATTTGGAATGCCGCCCGTTTTGTTTTAGACAACACAAAAGATTATACGATTCCCGAAAATCCCAAGTATGATGAAGAAGATGCCAAGTCGAATAAAGAACTGAAGGAGTTAATGAAAGAAATCACGAAAGAAATGGACGAATATAAATTCTATCTCGTCGCGGAAAAACTTTATCATTATTTCTGGCACACTTTCGCCGATATTATTATAGAAAGGTCAAAGAAGAAAATCTTGAAAAACAAAAATGCCGATTCGGCTAAAGCTTTGCTCTTTACACACTTGATTACCCTTCTAAAAGTTCTACATCCATTTATCCCCTTCGTCACGGAAGAAATTTGGTCGATGATGCCTGGAAAAAATAAAAACCTATTAATGATTGAAAAATGGCCTTCTTAGCAAACGATCCAAAAATCCTAGGCTTGGCGTTTTTGGGCGGAATTATTCCTTCTCTTTTGTGGCTATGGTTTTGGTTAAAAGAAGACGAAGAAAACCCCGAACCGAAAGGATTGCTCGCTTTAGTGTTTGTGATGGGTATGCTGGCTGTTGTGGTCGTCTTGCCGGTCCAAAAATTCATACAAGCCCATATAGGCTCATCCGAAGGCCAGCTGGTCCTCTGGGCCGGCGCGGAAGAAATATTGAAATATCTCGCCGTACTAATCATTCTCTTCAAGACAAATCATGCCAATGAACCCATAGATTGGCCGATTTATCTCATTACCGCGGCTCTAGGTTTTGCCGCATTGGAAAACTCCCTGTTCTTGATTAAGCCGCTTTCAGTAAGCGGGGCAACGGTAGGCCTGCTTACGGGCCAGCTCAGGTTTCTCGGGTCTACCCTTCTCCATACTGTTTCAAGCGGAACGATAGGCATTACTATAGGAATTTCGTTCTATATGGACGAATTTAGGAGAAAATGGTTTCTTTTTGTCGGTTTTTTGGTCGCTATTGCCTTGCATAGCGCCTTTAATTTTTTTATAATAAGGAATGACGGAAATGACTTTTTGAAAGTATTCGCATTTTTGTGGGTCGTCACGATTATTGTTATGCTGCTTTTTGAAAAAGTGAGAAGGATGAGTACAAATTAAAAGTTAATCGTTGCTTAAGAAAAATTATGGAAAATAAAAAAAGAAGTTTTTTTGAAAGATTGACCGGAAGCATGAGTATGGAGGAAGAAAATTTAGAACCGAAAAAGGAGCATCTGATAAAAGGGGTCAAGTCGGAAAACGGAGATAAGAAAAATGGCAATCATTGGATTGAAGAGGAAAATGATGAGGCAGAATTGTCGGTTGATGTTTATCAGACGCCTACTGATATCATCATTCAGACAATGGTTGCCGGAGTCAAGCCGGAGGATTTGGAATTATCGATTGCCCGGGATATGATTACCATTCGCGGACAGCGCGAGGAAAGCAGGACTATCGATGAAGATAATTACTTTACAAAAGAGCTTTATTGGGGAAGATTTTCCCGCACTATATCACTCCCGGCGGAAGTGGAGCCGGAAGAAGTTGAAGCGACCGAAAAACACGGCCTTCTAACTATCAAGCTTCAAAAAGTGGACAAAGAAAAGAAAAACAGTGTCCGGGTCAGGTCAATCTAGAAAGACCGGTTCGTGTTTTTTATCTCAACTTTTTTAAGATAGAATATCCCAACAGTAGTAAAAATAGCCATAAACATTACGGCAATTCTATAACGTATTGGACCAAGGCCAATAAAAAGTGAAGTTATCAAGCCCCATGACAACGGCCCGACGAGCGTTGAAATACGCTCGGCCAGAGTGTAAAAACTGAAACCAAAATTTAGTTTTTCTTTCGGACACAATGCCGTCATTGCTGCTCGTGACACCGTCCAGGTTGCACCAAAGAAAAAGCCCATCATAATAGATAAAATTATAAAAACAACAAAGTTGGAAATTATGCCCATAAGTGGAAATATTACTACCCAACTTCCAAGAATTATCATGAGAGCTTTTTTAAGACCAATTTTATCCGCCAGCCAACCGGTGAAAAATGCACCAATAGCTGAAGTAGCTAATATACCTATAAGAAGCATTGCTTTTGTACTATCAGAAACACCAAAAACTCTCTGCATGTATATGGAAAAATTATTTTGAGTTGTTATAATTGCATCATTAAAAAAGAAAAAGGAAAGAAGGAATAGTCTTATATTTGGTTCTTTTATAAGTTCTTTAAACTGACCCCAGAAATTCTTATACTCTTCTTTCAAGCTAATTTTATTATAAGCTACTTCCGGTTTTGGTAATTTGAAAAACAAAAGCATTGGTATTGAGAGAATAAAAAATATAATAGTGGCTGGAAGAAATGTCTGTGCGCGACCAGCTTCACCAACAAGGTAGACTGCACCACTGGCAAGCGGTAGAGTTATTAAAAGTCCAGTAATTTGCCCTAGCCAATTTCCAGTTTGACCGATACCCGATATTCTTCCCCACCTTTCCGGTGGAGCAATATGATGTAAAAGCGCATTATAAAAAACAAAAGAAAACTGATAAAGATAGTTTGCGATTATAAAAAACAGGACTGCTAAAAATACTTGATGGGAAAAAAAGAGAGTTATAAATGACACGCCAAGAAAAGACAGGAAGGTCAAAACCGTAATCCAATTAAGATAGTTTTGCTGTTTTCCATTTTTATCGGCAATACTTCCTAGAATTGGAGCGGTCAAAAGAAGCAAAATAGAACCAATTGTAAAAATCATATTATACCAAAAATCAGAAACTCCCCTATCCACGACTAACCATTGCGAGAAATATAAAAAAAAGACAATAGTAGTTATTGAATTTGCAAAATCATAGAGAGCCCAAAAGAAAATATTTTTCTTATTCATTTTTGTGCCTGGGGGCAGAATCGCACTGCCGACCTATCCCTCTTCAGGGGAGAGCTCTACTACTGAGCTACCCAGGCATGGTTATTTAATAAACAACTATGCCTGGGTATTTATATACCGAATGAGTCCCGACGCATTTAGGTCGGGAAGCCGACTGAAACGTCGGCTCTACCCAGGCATCACGATTTTATCTTGATAAAACCGTCTTTAATTATACTAGCAATATAATCATGTCTTTTCAACTTTTTTAGCTTAAATTCAATACTTCTAGCTTCTTTTAAGGTTTGATATTTTTGAGAAAAAATTAGTTTTAGTTTCCCTAATCTTTTAGTTGAAGGGGTATAGCCACCTAAATGGTGTTGCATTCTATCGTCCAAATCAACAGTGCTACCTATGTAATACTTTCCATCTTCATTTTGTAATATATAAACAAATGCCATAAAACTGAGTCCCGACGCCCTTTGGGGTCGGGAGGCCGACCTAGCGTCGGCCCTACCCAGGCAATTACCTATTGG
>Ga0076130_119_pt1 | contig 9039 bp, 7 predicted proteins | sample RifGroC2_FD_67716 | JGI IMG/M metagenome (GOLD analysis project Ga0076130, IMG submission 67716) | Parcubacteria (Nomurabacteria) bacterium GW2011_GWC2_41_8 | reverse complement strand
TGCGCACCCGGCGGATAAAATACGGGGCATACCAAGGATGCATGCCCGAACCGACGCCCAAAAGCTGGCCGGAATTGCCGTGAGGCTTCACACAGGTAATAGCGGTGGAGGGATTGATGCCGAAACGCTTGGCATATTTTTTATTTGTTTCAATCGAATCCGTTTTCAGGGTATCCAATACTTTATCTTCCCGGACAATCGGATTATCATAATACCCGGTCAGGGAAACACCGAGCAATCTTTCCTCCTCGCAATTTTCTTTCCATTTTTTTGAAAGATATCCGAAATTAGTCAAGGTAGATTGATAAGTTCCGAGCAGTGTCGCTAATTCCATTTTTCTTTTCAGGGTGGCCACGGTATCTCTCGGGCGAATTACAATGCTGGTCAAATTGCAAAATTGCTTGGAGCGCAAATAAATTTCTCCGCAGGGATTCAGCCCCATCTGCCTCTCGTCTTTGATTGCCGCCCAGCGGCGCGCCGGGACTTGTTTCTCCAGCCCCGCCCGATTGAAAATTCCACGCTCGCCGGATTTGGATTTCACTAAAGCGGTCCACTCGTCCAGAAATTCTTCGGCCCCGGGCTTGGCATTGTAAACGGCCGAATTGTTCGCCATTGACCGTTGACCCTCGGTTAAATAAAATTGCCCTTTCTTGGCATCCCGCATATCGGTATCTTCCAGTTCGGAAAGAGAAATCAAGGCGCTGCGCCGGACACCTCCCGCTACCACAATCATTCCAATCTGACAAATAATGTCATGCATATCTATATTGGAAAGGCGGCGGCCTTGTTTCGCCAGAATTTTACGCTTGGCAAATTCCATCAGATCCATAAGCGGTTGCGGTCCGGATGCGCGTCCGCCAGCCACCTCTAATCGCGACCCAGCAGGCCTGATCTTAGAAAAATCAAACTTTACATCTCTTCCGTCAAACCAAGCATTAAGACCTAAAACAAAAGCGTCTGCCCAACCCTCTTTGTCGTCTGCAACCACATGAAAAAATGGCTTTTCTTTTACTTGTTTTTTGATTTGCGGAAATTTTTGGACATTTTCCCATTCAACCGCAAAACCGAGCCCTGCCCCGCACATTGAAACATACATAATTTCTCCCAAATCCTGAGGACAAGTCGGAGCAATATAGGAACAATTATAGGCCCAGACATTTGAGTTCCGGCAAGCTTTGCCCGCGGACCATAAAAGCCGCATGGAAGGGCAAATATCCTGAGCCAAAATAGCCTGTCGGACTTCCTCATATTCTTTAGCGAAAAGCTTGTCTCCCAAATTCTCTTTCATATAGGCCATATAACGGTCAACGGTTTCTATCCAGGTCTCCCGGCGGCCTAATTCCGGAACCCAGCGCGAATAAAACTGATAGAAAATATATTCCGAATAAGGACTGGAAAAATATTTGCTGCTTTCTTCAACCGCCTGACGAACCGCTTCCGGCACCGGCCCGAAAGCCGCCCGAAGTTCGGAACGCTTGCTGCGATAGAGAATATATTTTTTAGCCGTATCGGTAAAACCATTTTTCATTAATTCTTTTTCTACGAAATCCTGGACTATTTCAACCGTCGGCAAAAATTTTGCTCCTTTGTGCTTGTTGACCAATTCAGATCTCAAATCAAGGAGAGTTTTGAAAACGCGATTAGCTACCGTGTGAGATTCATTTTCTCCTCCCTCACCCGAAACCTCAAAAGCCCTGAAAATAGCCCGAGCGACAATTTCCAAATCAAAAGGAACGACTTCGCCGCTTCTTTTTCGGATTGATTTTATTTTCGCCAGTTCGCTTTTTAAAATTTTTTCTGCTTTTTTCATGGAATTTGAATTATCTTGGGATTAAGGATGTTCATAATTGACGGTTTTTCTTTTTTCTTCTTTTTAATCACAAAATTATATATGACCGGAGAGAGAACAAAAGCGAAGACGATATTGCCGAGCAGGTGGAGCGCAGTAAATGGAATTTGTCCGGTGAAAGCTCCGATAAACGATTGGTTGAAAAAAATCGGGCCAACCGTGAGTCCTGTCAGCGCATCAAAAAATAAAGTTCCGATGACTGCAAAACGCACATAACTCCATGCGCCGGCTTCATTCTTTTTGAAATAATGCGCAGCCCATAAGCCGAGCATTCCATAAGCTCCGGCGGTAAAAAATGTATATACTCCGAGCGTTCCGGTCAGCGTATCATAGAGCAAAATGCTCAAAATAGCAAAAGAAAAACCGGCTAATGCCCCATAGGCTTTGCTGAAAGGCATGGTAGCCGCCAGTATCGGTTCAATGTTCGGCGCGCGGAACGGAACTAGCCGCGCAAGCAGGCACAGGACAAGAATAAGAGAGAATTTAAAATAATTTTTTTTGCCTGTGTCCATGTTGCCTGGGTTGTTAATAAAATATTTGTTTTAATAAATGAAAGTTATATAATAAATGAAAGCTATCCGGCTTCGCAACCACCCAAGCCATTATACACGAGACCAGTCCCCTTGTGTAAAGTGGATAAACCCGTTTTTTATCAAAAATAATTTTAGACAACATGGAACAAAATAAAACAAGGTATGTTTGGGGGCTTTTGAGACTGATGATGGGTCTTATTTTTCTATGGGCCTTCCTGGATAAGACATTTGGGTGGGGTTTTGCGACAATTCCCGAGAAATCTTGGCTCGCAGGCGGCTCTCCAACCGCCGGTTTCCTGCAATTTGGCGTTCATGGACCTTTTGCGGACTTTTATCACAGCCTGGCTGGCGTGCCTCTGGTAGACTGGCTGTTTATGCTAGGTCTCTTTTTTATCGGCATTACGCTTACTTTTGGTATTTTTGTAAAATTAGGGGGCTTGACCGGAATTATAATGTTATTCCTAATGTATACCGCCGTCGGCATATTTCCGGAAAATAATCCTTTCATTGACGACCACCTTGTCTATATTTTGGTGATGGTTGGCCTGATAATCTCGGACTCCGGCAGCTATTTTGGTTTCGGCAATTATTGGTCCCGCACATCCTTGGTGCAGAGATTCAAAATTTTTAGGTAAATTACTTTTTTGGAAATAATTTTTTCTTGTTTCTAATAAATTCTTTTACAAGTTCTCGCCAATATTTATTAACATTTCCAGATATTAATATTTTTGCGTTCTTGTGCGCGAAAACATCCTCAAGGGAAACTTTTTTCTTTTTGAACATTTTTCCATTTTCTAAATATATTGAAAGCGGATCAACAATTTTATCCAAGGCATAAATAAATTTACTTTCTTTATCTTCTCTCTTTTCATACCCCTCTATTGCTTTAATAAGATTTTTAAAATGCGAAAATCTTTTTTTTATTTTTAGGATAGCTTTCTTTTCCCTCTGTCGCTGTGAAGATGATCTTTTTTTATTAAATATAAATGTATCTCCTGCATAAATTTCCACCAAGTCATGGGTAAGCGCGTACATGAAACAAAGTTCTTTGTTTAATTTAAGATTATCCTGTTCAATCAAAAACCAAGCGACCGTCGCGACTTGATAACTGTGTTCAGCGCTAGTTTGAACTTTTTTACCCAACTTGGAACCTTCGTACCTTAAGACATCGCGAAATTCTTGGGTGAATTTCACGAAATCCAGAAGCTGTTCAAATTTCTTAGAAAATTTTCTTTTCATAATTTTATTTCAAAAGCTCACTACTTGAAATCCTTATCTCTGTTTTGTCCTCACACATAATTTTTTGCTAAAAATTTGCGCGAGCCCGCCTCGTGTCGTCACACTCCGGCTCGGACAAGTTTAAAACTTTATCCCATAAACTTTTAAACTTGTCCGCCCTCTTGGACTCGAACCAAGGACCCTCGAGGTATAAGCTCGATGCTCTAACCAACTGAGCTAAGGGCGGAAGCTAAGAGACCGGGGCCTCTTCCTTCTTTTTTAACATAATGCCGTGGACTGTCAATATCTTTTCATATTCTTCCTGCTCTAAAGTTTCCACTTCAATTAATTTCTTGGCAATAGCGGTAAACGCTTTTTTGTATTCGGTTAAAACTTTTTCGGCGCTTTTAATTCCGTCGTTTATTATCCTGGAAACTTCCGCATCAACCTTCGTGGAAACCGTTTCAGAAAATTCTCTTTCCGCTATTTCGCCATATTGGGGCCGGCCGCCGGAATCAACCAAGGCGATTGGGCCGATGACATCGGACATGCCCCAGCGGGTAACCATCGCCCGGGCTAAATTTGTCGCCACCTGTAAATCGCTTGACGGTCCGGTCGTAATATCTCCAAAAATCATTTTCTCGGCAACATAACCGCCCAAAGACATGGCAATATCGTCTATGAATTCTCTTTTGGACTGAAGGCGCCGTTCTTCCAGCGGTAGTTTCAAGGTGTATCCTCCGGCATTGCCGCGCGCAATAATGGATACCTTGTGCACCGGGTCGGCGTGAGGAAGAACCGAAGCGACAATCGCATGTCCGGCCTCATGATAAGCAGTGATTTCTTTTTCTTTTTTGGAAAGCAGATGGCTTTTGCGCTCCGGGCCAAGCATCACTTTCTCAATCGCGCGAATCAAATCAAATTGAAAAACTTTCTTGCGATTTTCCCGGGCCGCCAAAATTGCGCCCTCGTTCATCAATGAATATAAATCAGCTTCGGAAAAACCCGGAGTGCGCTCGGCAATTAATTTCAAATTAATATCTTCGGCCAATGGTTTTTTCACCGCGTGAATCTTGAGTATTTCCTCGCGGTCGGCACGGTCCGGCAAATCAAGAATCACTTTCCGGTCAAAACGTCCCGGACGGATAAGTGCCGGGTCCAGCACGTCCGGCCGGTTGGTCGCGGCCATCACAATGACTTTATCGTTCGGCTCAAAACCGTCCATCTCCACCAATATTTGATTTAGGGTTTGCTCACGCTCATCATTGCCTCCGCCAAAACCTCCCCCGCGGGTCCGTCCGATGGCGTCTATTTCATCCACGAAAATAATCGCCGGCGCCGCTTTCTTGGCCATTTTGAAAAGATCCCGCACGCGCGAAGCTCCTACTCCGACGAACATCTCCACGAATTCACTTCCAGACAAATGGAAAAATGGCACACTCGCTTCTCCGGCGACGGCTCGCGCCAGTAAAGTTTTTCCTGTGCCGGGAGCGCCGGTCAAAATTACTCCTTTTGGAATCCTGGCTCCAATATCTAGAAACTTTTTCGGGCTTTTCAGGAAATCCACGATTTCTTTCAATTCTTCTTTGGCTTCTTTGCACCCGGCGACATCCTTGAAAGTGACACGGTTATTTTTATCATTCGGGTCGGTCAGGCGCGCTTTGGACTGGCCGAAAGAAAACGCCTGCATCCCGGCGCCCTTCACTTGCCGCGATAAATACCAGAAGAAAAGCAAAATAAAAACAATTGGCAATAAAAATGGAAGAATATTCAGGAGTAAAAACATAAATCCGCTTTCATTTTTTATTTCTATCCCGGTTTTGGCGAGAGCCTGGCTGGTTACGCCATAATTAAAAAGCGTCTGGGATAATGAAGACCCCACTTCTTTTTTGGCTTTTTTAATTTCATCATTGTTATAAGTAATCGTCAGCTTGTCGCCTTCCACCAAAATATTTTTTACTTCTCCCGCCGAAACGCTTTTTGCCAAATCGGAAATCGCAACTTCCGGAATTACTTTCCCTTCCCCGGACACCACCAGATACAATGCCGTAATGAGCATAAAGAAAAGTATCGCGCCGGCAATACTGCCTCCGAATTTCGCCGGCGGCTGCCCTTTTTTCCCCTTATTTTGCGGGTTTTTTTGATTAAGAAAATTAAAATCCATGTGGCTACTTTAGCACAAAAACTTCAAAAAACAAAGGAAAAAGCGTGATAATTTTTTACTTATTTCATTAGAAAGAAATAAAGAGAAAGCAAAAGAAGTATGCCGAAGACAGAACGAATGATTATCTGGGGTAGATTTATATACAACCATTTTTGCACATAATATTTGATGCATCTTTCTTCATAAACACTTGCCGGGTTATGTTCCTTTCTTAATTTATTTTCGATATTGGAAAGCCAGCAACCGCCGAGCCCCCAAGAGCTTGCTAAAGTTAAAAGCATTATCACGAGATAAAATTTATTAAAAGACCGGCTATAAAAAATAAATGGCCAAGTTGTATAAATAAAAACAATCCACGCAGTATGGACGAATAAAATTAAATTTATTTTAAGTTTTCCTGCCATCATATTATTAGACAGAGATTAGCATAAAAAACCCAAAAAGTGAAATCAGGTTTATCGGTAAATTTATTTTTATTGATCGGTTTGCGAAAGAATAGAAAACAGACAACCTTCAATTATGACAAAAACCCCTTGAACGAAAGCATCTTGTTGTAACGGTATATGATCCCATGCTGATAAATTATCATAAGCCTCAAGAAATCCTCTTGTAAGTCTCTTAAGATGATCTGCTTTTTTATGATCAAATTTTACTATATGATATACGCGAGCTTTTCTGTTTGGATTTCCTTTATTATCTTTTGCTTCTGGAGATTTTTTAAAAAATTCTGTCTCTTTTACCTTTTCTGTGGGAGCCAGTATATGTAGCAATGCATCAACAAGGCCGCGCATCGAACTGCTTGATTGACGTATGTAATCCTTACCTTTTCTTCTAAATGTTTCCCAGCAACCCTTACGAAATTCCACCAATGATGGGTCGATTTTTAATAACATTTTATCTAACTTTTTCTGATGTTCGGATATTTCTTCATCCGTTAATTCTCCAACTTCATAAATTTTTTCTAGATTCGGAAGGTTGATTGTTGTGGGGTATGTAGGAAGAGACCTTAGTACATTATTAACACCACTACTAATAACCTGGGTAGACATAATAGAATCTGACACTCGCTGAAAGATTCCCGAGTTTTGTATTCTATCGATAGTTGCAGATAAAACATGCTGTTGCCTTTGGACAACATCCAAGCAAAGATCTGATATTTTTTGTGCACTCGTAAATGCTGACTCCACTATGGTACCAGTTTCATAAAGTTTATTTGCATTTAATGTAGCTAAACCTACTCCAGCAATTACACTAGAAAGGGGGGCAATTGATGTTTCGATAAAACTCTCCATTTTTGCTGTTCCTAGCCTGAGACTTTCCCCTAAAACTAGACTATGGTTTAAAGCTTCAATCTGAGTCCCAACAACACTCTTATAGGAAGTTAGAAAATCCGAATTTGCTAACCCCACACTTAAACCAGCGGACAGTTCATTTACCGCTAAAACACCATCTCTAAAACTCGTGTTGTTAATTATGGAGCTTGCGCCAGAAATTTTCAGGTGAGAAATAGCGGAGTCTTCTGGATCTAATTGCATATTTCCGTTGTTTGTTTGCATATAAACATACTAAATCTTTATTTTTCAAAAAGCTACACAGAAACGCCCGAATGGGCGTTAAGGTTTTTACTGGTGGAGACGGAGGAAGTTGGGCACAGATAATTTAGTTAGCGATTTTTTTGAATTTCAGTCCGGTAATAAACTCGTAGGCAGGGCCAGCCACCAGGCCCCAGCTGAAAGCCCACGCCAGTTCTTCAATCGGCACGCCCGATACAAGGATGCCCGAAAGGTTTTTAAGAAGCCACCATTTTTGAATAACGCCATCAAAGATAGTATTGAAAAGCAATGTATAGGATATGAACATAAATAAGCCGACCAGCAACCCGCTAAAAAGAGCATCTTTCAAAAGGTCGTGCCGGAAAATAAGGATAGCGATGCTGATCAACAAAAGTAGTACTATGGACACATACATGGAATTAAATCCCAAAACAATATTTCCAATAATCATTCCTAAAATCCCTAAAACAGAACAACCAAGCATAAAGTAGAGGTGATTCTTTACATGGCGCTTGGCGTATCGGAGACCGAAAATTTCTTCGTAGATGACCGCCGCTATGCCTCCAATCAGGAAACAAAATATTATTTCCTCCAACCCCACCACGCCGAATATCGTTCCCAGGGAATATGTGGGGTGCCAGTAATCGCGAAAGAAAAAAATCTGAGTAATCCCGAGCGGGGCAATCAAGACCGACATTGTCAGTATCTCCCTGCGCAAATCCTTGCGAACAATAAAAAGAACAAGCCAGACAAGCAGGAAGAAGATATTCATAGTGAGATACGCATACTGGTAATCCATCAATACATTATACACTACATGGTTTGTGGAGATGGGGGAAATCGAATCCCCGTGCAGAAGGTTTTTGTAAAGAAATCTACATACATAGCGTATTTTTGGTTTAAATTAAAAAATTAAGAAATACGCAAAATATTTTTTAATCGAGTTCTAAGTTTTCGAAAAATGTTCGAACGGACATTTCCTTATCCCGATAATATTATGCCTGCCCTTATATATCGGAAGTCTATAAGAGAGACATCAGTTTACGTATAAGCGCCAACTGAAGCGAAAGCAAAGTCATTCATACCGAAGTATGGAGACAAAGCTTTCACTTTGGAAGCTAATTTTGCAATTAAGCTATTGAGCGAAGTTTTACGAGATTACGCCCATGCTCGGTATGCATCAATAACAAATGGCCGACTGTCTATGCCTTGCATCCCCAAATACTGTAAAAGAAATTATTATTTCTTTTATCTATCAAACTCCCCTTGCGAAGGGGGAGAATCAAAGAGGGGGTCAATTCTATTGTCAACGTCCTTTGTATTCTCTCCGGAGCTCACGATCTGTCTCGCGTTTTTTTATGGTCTCGCGTTTGTCGAGTTTTTTCTTGCCTTTGACTAAAGCGATTTCCACTTTGATTTTTCTGTTTTTATTATACACCGAAATCGGCACGATTGTCAAACTTTTATTTTTCTCGCTTCCGGCCAGTTCGGCGATTTCTTTTTTAGTTAGTAAAAGTTTTCTATTGCGCAGCGGGTCGTAATTCTTCGGCGCATTTTTGGGCTGAAAGGGTGGAATATTCGCATTAATTAAAAATGCTTCGCCACCGCGGATAATGACAAAAGCGCCTTCTAATGACATTTGCCCTCCGCGCACGGACTTGACTTCCGTGCCCAAAAGTTCAATACCCGTTTCGTATTTTTCCAGAATTTCATAATTAAATC
>Ga0076130_120_pt1 | contig 9480 bp, 7 predicted proteins | sample RifGroC2_FD_67716 | JGI IMG/M metagenome (GOLD analysis project Ga0076130, IMG submission 67716) | Parcubacteria (Nomurabacteria) bacterium GW2011_GWC2_41_8 | reverse complement strand
TTTTCTCCGGAAGAAATTGCGCGAGCCTGCTCAGCTAATCCCGGGAATTTTTTCAATCAATTTTCTCCGAACCGATACGGAAAAATAAAAGAAGGATATATAGGTTCGCTCACGATTCTCAATATAAACAAGCCGACAACAATCACCAAGGACATATTGAAAACAAAATGCGGCTGGTCGCCGTTTGAAGGGATAACTTTTCCCGGAAGCGTGGCTATGACAATAATTAAAGGCGTCGCCTTCGCTAAAGCTTCGGCGGACCGAAGAAATATATGAAAAGTAAAACAGCAAAATTGATTCTGAAAGATGGCAGTCAATATATAGGCGAAAGTTTTGGTGCAGAAAAATCCGTTGCCGGCGAAGTGGTTTTTGCCACCGGGATGGTAGGCTATCCGGAAGCCCTGACTGATCCCTCATTTAAAGGACAGATTTTGGTTTTAACCTATCCTTTGGTCGGGAATTATGGGGTGCCAAAAAAAGAGTTTTGGGAATCGTCAAAAATCCAGGTTTCCGGGCTGGTAGTCTGTAATTACATAGATACGCCGTCGCATCATGCTATGCAAACCACGCTGGGAAAATGGCTGAAAAAAGAAGGAATACCAGCACTTCAAATAAAAGATACCAGAGCTTTGACGCAGAAGCTGAGAAACGAGGGCGTGAGCTTGGGGAAATTAATTGCCGGCCGCAATAATGTGGCATTTAAAAATCCAAACTTAAGAAATTTAGTCGCGGAAGTCAGTACTCCCATCCCAAACACGCCCCCTACATTAGGGGGAGGAGAAAGGAGGGGGTACAAACTATTGTGCTAGTAGATTGCGGATTAAAGTACAATATTATCCGAAGACTCGTGGCGCGCAAATTTAGGGTCATGGTGGTCCCTTGGGATACCGACGTAACGAAACTCGATTTTCCATTTTCCGCCGTAGTCCTTTCCAATGGTCCCGGAGACCCACAAAAAGCCAAAATTACAATTGCTAATGTAAAAAAAATTATTGCCAAAAAAATTCCTATACTCGGTATTTGCCTGGGAAACCAGATTTTGACGCTTGCGCAGGGCGGCACCACTTATAAACTGAAATTCGGGCATCGGAGCCAAAATCAGCCCGTGGTAGAGAGAAGGACTAAAAATAAAATACAGAAGTGCTATTTAACAACTCAAAACCACGGCTTTGCGGTAAATAAAATCCCGAATGGGTTCAAAGAATGGTTTTATAATGCCAACGACGGCACCAATGAAGGCATCATTCACGAAAGTTTGCCGATAATGTCCGTGCAATTTCATCCCGAAAGTTCGCCGGGACCACTTGATACGGATTGGGTGTTTGATTTTTTCCTTAAAAAAGCGGGGATACACCTCACCCCGCCTTCGGCACCCCTCTCCTTGCCAAGGAGAGGGGAAGGGGGTGAGGTCGAATATTTATGAAAACTAATTTTAAAAAAATATTAATTCTGGGTTCCGGCGCTCTGAAAATCGGAGAAGCGGGAGAGTTTGATTATTCCGGCAGCCAGGCAGTTAAAGCCCTGAAAGAGGAAAAAATCAAGGTTATTCTGGTAAATCCGAACATTGCCACGTTTCAGACTTCCAAAACGCTCGCCGACGAAGTGTATTTCTTGCCGATTGACAGCTATTTCGTGGAAAAAATTATTGCCAAAGAGCGGCCAGATGGGATTATGCTGTCATTCGGTGGACAAACGGCGCTCAATTGCGGACTGGAGCTTTATGAAAAAGGCATATTAAAAAAATACAATGTGAAAGTTCTTGGCAGTCCGATTTCATCAATTATGCTGACCGAAGACAGGGAGAAATTCGCAAAACATCTGAGAAATATAAATATTCCCGTTCCGCCTTCCGGCAGCGCGACTAATTTGAAAGAAGCAAAAACAGCAGCTGAGAAAATCGGTTTTCCGTTGATGGTTCGGGCCGCTTTTGCTTTGGGCGGGCAAAAATCCGGAGTAGCCAATAACCAGAGAGAATTGGAAAAAATAGTTACCGGCGCACTGGCGGTATCTCCGCAGGTTTTGATTGAAAAATATCTGCATCACTTTAAGGAAATTGAATATGAAGTCGTGCGCGACAAGTTCGGCAATACCGTTACAGTATGCAATATGGAAAATTTGGACCCGCTTGGAATTCACACCGGAGATTCCATCGTCATCGCGCCCAGCCAGACATTAAACAACGAGGAATACCACCGGCTGCGGGAAGCAAGCATAAAAATCGTGCAGAGCCTGAAAATAGTCGGTGAGTGCAATGTGCAATTTGCGTTAAACCCACACCCCAACCCTCTCCCCAAGGGAGAGGGGGCGCCTTCCCCTTCGGGGAAGGTTAGGGATGGGGTGCTAGATTATTTTGTAATTGAAGTGAACGCGCGTCTATCCCGCTCCAGCGCACTCGCCTCCAAGGCTACCGGCTACCCACTTGCCTATGTGGCGGCCAAGCTTGCTTTAGGCAAAAGCCTGCTGCAAACAGAAAACAAGATTACAAAAGTGACCCAAAGTTTTTTTGAGCCGGCGCTCGATTATGTGGTGGTAAAAATGCCGCGATGGGATTTGGCGAAATTTGTCGGCGCATTTGAGCACATCGGCAGTGCCATGAAATCGGTGGGCGAAGTGATGGCAATCGGGCGAAGCTTTGAAGAAGCGCTGGAGAAAGCGGTCCGCATGCAATCCGGTCTCACTGAAAGCGTTACGGATAACGGTTTTAAGGATAGCCGGGAGATAAAAATGTATTTGAATATACCGACTCCCAGGAGGATTTTTGCGATTACCGAAAGTATCAAAAAAGGAGTTAGTGTCGGGGAAATCCATAAAATAACCGGGATTGATTTATGGTTTTTACACAGAATACAAAATATTGTAAATATTGAGAGAAGATTTTTAAAAAACAAGACTTTAAGCAGAGAAAATTTATTAAATTTGAAACAGACCGGTTTTTCTGATAAAAAAATCGGCAGCCTGTGCGGAAAAACGGAACTGAAAATTCGCAGGCTGCGCAAAGATTTGGGCGTTGAGCCATTCGTTTTTGCCATTGATACCTTGGCCGGAGAAGTGCCAGCGAAAACCAATTATTTATATCTGACTTATCATGGAGCCCATCATGACGTAACTCCGCTTGGAAAAAACGCAATTGTTGTTTTGGGTAGTGGACCGTACCATATCGGCTCCTCTGTGGAATTTGACTGGTCTTGCGTGCATGCTTCGCTCGCCTTGAGACGTCACGGGAAACAGTCCGTCATCATCAACTGCAATCCGGAAACCGTATCTACCGACTATGACATGTCCGACCGCTTGTATTTTGAAGATTTGTCTTTTGAAACAGTTGCGGATATTTTTGAATTTGAAAAAGCCTTCGGGCTTGTCATTTCTGTCGGCGGACAGAGGCCAAACAATCTTGCTAAAAAGCTCTCAGAGGCCGGTTTTCATATTTTAGGCACCAAAGCATCCGATATCGATCGGGCAGAGGATCGCAACGAATTTTCTGCCCTCTTAGATAAGCTCGATATCTTGCAGCCAAAATGGCAGAGTTTTACTTCTACCAAAGAGGCTTTGAAATTCGCGCAGAGAGAAGGTTTTCCCGTCTTGGTTCGGCCTTCCTATGTTCTTTCCGGATCTGCTATGCGGGTCTGTTATAATCAAGAGCAGTTATTTGATTTTATCAGCAAAGCGGCGGTGCTTTCCCCGAAACATCCGGTTACTATTTCCAAATACATAGAAAACGCCAAGGAACTTGAATTTGACGCAGTCGCACAAAAAGGGGAATTGATGATTTACGGCATTTCCGAACACGTGGAAAATGCCGGAGTGCATTCCGGCGATGCGACTATCGTTTATCCGACACAGAGAGTTTATGCCAGTACTGAATTCCAGATCCGCGAAATTTCTAAAAAAATCGCGCGGGAACTTTCTATTACCGGACCCTTTAATATCCAGTTCTTGGTCAAAGACAATATTCCGTATGTGATTGAAGTGAACCTGCGGGCCAGCCGCACTTTTCCGTTTTTATCCAAAGCAATGGATGTTAATTTCCCGGAAATAGCCGTAGATAGTTTTTTAGGAAAAGCCAAAACGCATAATTTCATATATCCGAAGAGTGTTCTAGTTAAATCTCCCCAGTTTTCTTTCTCCAGGCTGCTCGGCGCTGATCCGGTGTTGCGGGTGGAGATGTCATCAACCGGGGAAGCGGCCTGCTTCGGCCGGGATTATGACGAAGCGCTCCTGAAATCGATTTTGAGCACCAATAAGTTTGATTTTAAAAATAAGAATGTCCTGCTTTCTTTGGGCGGGGAGATTAATAAAGCGAAGTTTTTAGAAACAGCCGGCCTGCTATTTTCTCTCGGCTATACAATTTTTGCGACAGATACTACCGGCGAATTTCTTAAAAAGCAGAATGTAAAATGCACGACGGTGCGCAAGGCATATCAGCAATCGCCGAACGCCCTGGATATTATTGAAGGCAAAAAAGTGGCTTTTGTGGTAAATTTAAGCAAGACGGAAACTGCGGCCGGAAACGGCAAAGGAAAAATAGGGCATATTATTACTGATGGTTTTCACATACGCCGGGCAGCCGTAGATAGTCAAATTCCGCTGTTTACGGATTTGCATCTGGCTAGGGCTTTCATTAAAGCTCTGGCGCGATACGGAGTAAAAGATTTGGAGATAAAATCTTATAAGGAATATTTGAATTAAAAATTTATGAAAAATATTATTTCCGCCAATCAATTTAAGAAAGAAGATTTAGAAAAAATTATTACCAGAGCGAAAGTGATGGAAAAAGAATGCAAAAGTGGCAAGATAAAAAAATTGCTAAAAGATAAAATTGTCGCTTGTATTTTTTTTGAACCGTCTACCAGAACCCGCTTATCTTTTGAAACGGCGGCATTTAAGTTGGGCGCACAGGTCATTTCCGCGGAAAATGCGATGGAAAATTCTTCCGCTTATAAGGGAGAAACCATTGAAGACACCACCAAAATACTCTGTTCATATGCCGATGTTGTTGTTATTCGCCACCCAAAAGCGGGAACTTTGGAAGCCGCGGCAAAAGTCGCTATCAAACCACTAATCAATGCCGGCGATGGCGCGAACGAACACCCAACGCAGGGACTTTTGGATTTATATACGATTAAAAAGGAACATAAACGGCTGACAAATTTGAATATTGGTTTTGGCGGGGATTTATTGAACAGCCGAACTTTAAAATCACTGGTTCCTTTGCTCCGACAATACAGCGGTAATAAATTTTATTTTCTTTCACCGAAAGAATTGGAATTACCGAGAGAATTTATCAGAGAATTAAAAAATAACGGCGTTCTTTTTGAAGAATCGCGAAGTTTGGAAGAAAAATTGCCGGAACTTGATGTGCTATATATGACCCGGGTTCAAAAAGAACGCTTTCCCGACGAGGATTCTTATAATAAAGTAAAAGATTTATTTATCTTTAGAAAAAAGCATTTGAAAAATATGAAAAAGGACGCAATCATTATGCATCCACTTCCGAAAATAAATGAAATTGAAATTGAAGTTGACTCGGACCCCCGCGCCGCCTATTTCCGCCAGGCCCAGAACGGCCTCTATGTCCGGATGGCTCTCTTGTGCTACGCGCTGGAACTTTAAATGAGTACGAAAGAAAAAGTCATCATATACTTTGCCGGAGGCACAATGACCGGAGTCTTTGGAGCCGGAGTATCTTCCGTTTTTGAGAAGAAAAATATTTACTCAAAAGTTGAGGCTGTATATGGTGCTTCGGCGGGAGCCATGACCGGCGCGTATTTTTTAGCCCAACAGGTTCCTCTCGGTTCATCCATCTATTGGGAAAATTTAAATAATAATTTTATCTCCATTTCCGGTTTTTGGATGGGCGTTTGGCAAAGATTTCAAAACAAATTTCTGAAATCAGTTCTAGATTCTAGGCTTCGCGATGCTATGAATATAGAGTATCTCATGGAGATAGTGAAAAATAAAAAAACATTGGATGTCAATCAAATATTCTCTCAACCCATACCTTTTTACATAAAACTTTTTAGTGTAAGTACGCATAAAATTGAGTATGTAAATGTCACGAGGCAAAATATTTTTGAAGTATTAAAGGCGGGAGTAAATACCTTTCCTTATGTGCATGAAGTTTCCATGCTGAACGGTTCTAAATACATAGAAGGAGCGATAATAGATGTTATTGGCATCAAATATTTTTTGGACAAATACCCCAACACCAAAATCGTAGTAATATTAAATCGCCCCGTCCAACCAAAGTTTCGCTACAGAATGAAAAATTTTCTTGAAGGTAAATTTACTTCCTGGATGCTACATGACCCACTCATGGCGGAACCTTTTATTTCTGCTGAGAGCAATCTGGCAAAAGATTTCAAACTAATCAAAAATAATCCGCTTGTTACTATTATCACGCCATCGGAATATAATTATATTCCTTCCCGCACAACCAACCCAGAGATACTCAAAAGTACCTGGCAGTTTGGAGTAGAGGCGGGGAATAGGGCTATTCTAGAGATTTTCTAAAAACTGGAAGATTTTTTCATTGGTCAGGACATTTTCGGCGTGCATTTTGGCGCGTTCGGGGTCGGCTTCTTTGTATTGTTCCAGAATGGCGACAACTTCTTTCGCAACCTGCTCAGGGTCAGGAATTATTTTTTCCATTTTGGCAATTTCATTTAAAATAAGGGCGAGCTTGGCCTTTTTCTCGGCATCGGTCCTGAATTCTTTTCTGAGGTCTTCTTTTGTTTTATTCAAATGCTTCAAATAATCTTCGAATTTTAATCCCATTTGGGCAATATCCGATTCCATCCTGTATAAAATTTTATCCAGCTCAATTCCAACTAAAAGCTCCGGCAATTCCACAACGCTCTCGTCAATCATTCCTTCAACGATTTTTAATCGGGTTTTTTCTCTATTTTGGTTTTCTTTTTCCAGCTTGATATTTTCTTTTAGCTTGGCTTTGAAATCTGTCACATCCTTGAAGGGCCCGAGGGCTTGCACAAAAGCGTCGTTGAATTCTGGGAGCTCTTCTTTTACCTCATCCCCCGCCTTCTCCGAAGGAGAAGGAGCCTCTCCCTCTCGGGGAGGGGTGGCGTCTGCCATATGTTTTTTCGGCGCGCGGGATTTACGGATATCCATAATGGTATTTTCCACATCTTCATCCGACACCACATGATTTTTTTCTGCGTCGGTAATATCCGCAATTATCTTTTTAGCAATTTTTTTATAGTCAGGCAATTTTATTTCCAGCAGGACAGCAGTCTTGATTTTGAATCCCAGGGGATTTTTGCGCGCCAGTTTAGTAATAGAAATTTCCGGCCGGCCAATGGCGTCTATCTTTTCATCTTCAATAATTTTTGGATAATGCTCGCCTAATGCCATCTCCGCCATTTCTTCCAGGATGCGGATTTCTGGCACTTTTGAAAGCAAAACACTTTCCGGTATTTTGCCTTTGCGAAAACCATCTAACTCCAAAATCTCGCCGATTTTTTTTAATGCTTTCTTAAAATAAGATTCAAATTTATCCGTCTCTATTTCTCCCTCTATTTCTATTTCACTTTTTGGCAGTTTTTTAATTGTTACCTTCATTGGTGGTGGAAGCTGCCGGCAAGGTTGGCGTTGAACTTGTTACTGTTGCAACCTTGGGAGTTGAAGCAAGAGGTCTCATAGCCTTCTCAAACATTCTTCGCGCTTCCATAAATAATTTGCGGGCAGCTTCAAAGGTTTTTCTGTCTGTAGCGGCTACTGCGGCCGCTTTAGCTTCGGCTAATTTTGCTGTTGCAGCCACAACTCCGGCTTCAGCCTCCACTACCGCCTTGGCGAATTTTTCTTTTGCTTGTGCCAATACGAAAGCTTCACGCGCCTTTTTTATTTCTTCTTTCTTTGCTTTAGCCTCTGCCGCCGCTGCCTCTCTTTTAGTTTTTGCTTCAGCTTTCGCCGCTTCTTTCTTTGTTTTAGCCTCTGCCCTTGCTGCTTCTAATTTTGCTTTTACTTCAGCTCTTTGCGCGTCAGTTGTTGTCGAGTTAACAACATCTGTCGTGCTTGAAGTGTCATCTTCGGCAAAAACTGCTCCCGCGAATGCGAGCATTGAAAACATCATGCTTCCCACTAAAATTTTTTTATACAATTTCATAATTTTTTCATTAACTATTAATAATAAACCCACTACTTAGACAAATAAATTCCGCCCAAAACCAGGACAATAACTATAATTATTATTCCGATAAAAGCACCGTTTCCGTTTGATTTTTTGTCCGTCTCCACTTGACCGTATTATATCAAGAAAGCGACCAAAAGCAAAGCGACAATATTCAGGATTTTTATCATCGGGTTGATGGCCGGGCCGGCGGTATCTTTGTAAGGGTCGCCGACAGTATCGCCGGTTACGGCTGCCTTATGGGCGTCACTGCCTTTGCCTCCGTGATTGCCTTGTTCAATATGTTTTTTGGCATTATCCCAAGCACCTCCACCGGAGGTCATTGAGATAGCGACGAAAAGTCCGGTAATGATAGAGCCGACGAGAAGTCCCCCTAGGACTACCAGCCCTTTTTCTTTCCCGAAAATTAGAATTACCAGGATAGGCGCTAAGACCGGTATTAAAGCCGGGGCAATCATTTGTTTTATGGCGGCGCCGGTAATGATTGAAACAGCTTTGGCGTAATCCGGTTTGGCTGTGCCTTCCATAATTCCTTTGATTTCTCTAAATTGTCTGCGAATTTCTTCCACCACTTTGCCGGCTGTTTTTCCTACAGCTTCCATACAAAGCGCGCCGAAATAGTAAGGCAAAAGTCCGCCCAAGAACAGACCGACGATAACATATGGATTGCTCAAGTCAAAAGAAATATCTTTTCCGGCTTTTACAATTTCTTCCGTATAAGAGGCAAAAAGGACAAGAGCCGCCAAACCCGCGGAACCGATAGCATAACCTTTTGTCACGGCTTTGGTTGTGTTTCCAACCGCGTCTAACGGGTCGGTAACATCGCGAACTTCTTTCGGAAGTTCCGCCATTTCCGCGATTCCTCCGGCGTTGTCGGTAATCGGGCCGTAGGCATCTATAGCAACAATGATTCCCGTCATTGAGAGCATGGACATTGCCGCAACCGCGATTCCGTAAAGCCCGCCGTAGTGATAACTAATTAAAATTCCCAAAACAATTGTAATCAAAGGCCAGGCGGTTGATTTCATTGAAATAGCTAGACCCTGGATAACATTCGTGCCATGACCGGAAACCGAGGCAAGAGCGATGGATTGCACCGGAGAATATTTTGTAGAAGTAAAATATTCCGTGATGACAACAAGGGCTCCGGTAACGAAGAGTCCGACCAAAGAACAGATGAATAAAGCCATTACCGTGTATTTGCCATTTCCCGACATCAGCAAGTTTGTAACAGGGTAAAAGGCAACTGCCGCGATGATGCCGGCAACAATCAAGCCTTTATACAAAGCTCCCATTATATTTTGCGATTTTCCCAGTCGCACAAACCAAGTGCCGAT
>Ga0076130_125_pt1 | contig 9857 bp, 8 predicted proteins | sample RifGroC2_FD_67716 | JGI IMG/M metagenome (GOLD analysis project Ga0076130, IMG submission 67716) | Parcubacteria (Nomurabacteria) bacterium GW2011_GWC2_41_8 | reverse complement strand
CGTTTTAATATTATGGAAGGAAATGAAGAAATAAGCATCCGGTCCTCGCTTATCCCGGGATCCTACGGCGAATCAATCGTGATGCGCATTTTGGACCCAAAATCCCTCCAAGTAGATCTTGAGGAACTGGGGATCGAATCTTATCTTTTTGGAATTATAAAAGAAGAAATTATAAAACCGAACGGCTTGATTTTAGTCACCGGCCCGACCGGGTCCGGAAAAACAACCACTCTCTACGCTTTTTTGCGAAAAATATATTCGCCGGAAATAAATATAATTACCATTGAAGATCCGGTTGAATATCATCTAATAGGGATAACTCAAACTCAGATAAATCTTGAAAAAGGGTACACTTTTCCGGAAGGGTTGCGCTCGGCTCTCCGCCAGGACCCGGATGTCATCATGGTCGGAGAAATCCGCGACGGAGATACGGCGGAAATCGCCGTGCAGTCGGCCTTGACCGGCCATATGGTTTTTTCTACTCTCCATACCAACAATGCGGCCGGGGTTATTCCCCGCCTGATTGACCTCGGAGTAAATCCGAAAATTCTAGTTTCCGCTTTATCTATTTCTTTAGCCCAGCGTTTGGTCCGCAAGTTGTGTTCTTTCTGTAAGAAAGAACACGCTCCCACAGAAGAAGAAAGTGAAACTATAAAATTAATAATCGCCGGAATGAAAGAAGAAGGTAAAGATATTTCAAAACACAATTTAAATGAGAATGCGCCTTTCAAGCTTTTCGGTGCCGTCGGTTGCGACAAGTGCAATTCCACCGGCTATAATGGCCGAATCGGCATCTTTGAGGCGATTAAAACAAACGAGGCCATAGAAAAAATAATGCCGGAAAATCCCAGTGAGCGGGAAATTAAAAAAGTGGCCAGCGACCAGGGAATACTTTCCATGCGCCAGGATGGCCTGGTAAAAATGCTAAACGGCATTACTTCCTTTGAAGAAGTGCAAAGCGTGGTGGATTTAAATGAGGAGTAGAAAACAAAAAAAGCATTAATCTCTAAACAATCCTTTCGGGGCTAGGCCCCAAGAGTAACAAAATATTATAGGATAGCCCCAGTGGTCTATAAATAGAACCAGAACGTCCTGTGCAAAATTGTATAACCGGTGGCTGATTGCTTAGAGATTAATGCCTTCTTCCTGTCTTTGGCAATGGCTTAAAAATCTCTCAAAACATATTGTACTATGATTAAACGGTACTCAAATGCTATAATGTGCATAGCTATGTTGATACTGTGTTGATAAAACATCAGTATTGAAAGCATAGCATAATATCAAGCCAATGTCAAGCAAAACAACGAAAAAGCTAGATAAATCAAATATAGAAAAAACATCCAACTCTGATGACTCTTTTTTAGACCAAACTCTCCGCCCTACCCGCTGGGATGAATATATCGGTCAAAAACACATAAAAGACAACGTCAAAATCCTCCTGCGGGCAGCCGAAGAGCGTGGACACATTCCCGAACATATTCTCTTTTACGGCCCTCCCGGACTGGGAAAAACAACCCTGGCGCACCTGATTGCCAAAGAAACAGGCAGGCAGATGAAAATCACTTCTGGACCGGCGATTGAAAAAGTCGGTGACCTGGCTTCTATCCTTACCAATTTGGCTGCGGGTGACATACTTTTTATAGATGAAATTCACCGGCTCAATAAAATAGTTGAAGAAATACTTTACCCGGCGATGGAGTCCGGGGTTTTGGATATTATCATCGGCAAAGGACCATCGGCCCGCACGATTCAGCTTGATTTGCCGCCTTTCACTCTCATCGCGGCTACGACCCGCGTAGCGCTCGTGTCTTCCCCTCTTCGTTCCCGTTTTTCCGGAGGAGTTTTCAGGCTGGAATTTTATTCCAATGAAGAAATTGCAAAAATAGTAGAGAGGTCCAGTAAACTTTTAAAAATCACATTTGAAAAAGACGCTTTGGAAGAAATTGCCAAGAGAAGTAGATTCACTCCCCGCACGGCAAATTACTTCTTAAAAAGAGTCCGCGACTTTGCCCAGGTAAGTAAGAAAAAGGAAGAGAAGCAAAACAATTTAAATAAAAAAATAGTAAAAGAAGCGCTTCACATGCTGGCGATAGATGATATTTGAAAAATTCAACGGTGGACCGGTGGGGCTCAAAACCATCGGCGCGGCAATGTCCGAAGAAGAAGCGACGGTAGAAGAAGTAATCGAGCCATATTTAATCCAGCTCGGCCTGCTAGAGCGCTCCCCCCGCGGCCGCGTGGCTACCAAGAAAGCTTATGAACATTTGGGTTTTGATATCAAAAAGGGGCAAGAAAAGCTGCTCTAAAACAAAATTGGTAAATGAAAAAGCCGCCAGTGCTTTCTCCGATAGGAAAATCTTAACGACCTTGAGATAAAGGCGGTGGGGGTCACACAGGACCCCCTTAACCGCTCCGAGGCAGCGCGCTACCTGCGCATCATTGCGACGTTCGCCTGGAACGCTTTCTTGCGAATCTTCATCGGCGTATCCTCCGACACAGCCTCTACGCGAGGCCACGCCTTCGCGCGTGGCGTCAAAGAGCTGTGTCGCTTTTAATTTTACATCTTCATGAAGAAGTGTCAAATAAGCAAGGTGGAAAATAACTTGGTGTATTTTGTGCTCTCCCTCTCCTCCTTATGAAGGAGGAGTGCCTAAAGGGCGAGGTGGTGCTTAAAGAATTACCACCCCTTTCCCCTCCTTAATCAAGGAGGGGAGGAATGTGCTAAAATCTAGTCATGAGAATTTTGGGAATTGACCCAGGGTTTGAAAGATTAGGAATTGCGGTATTAGAAAGAACCCCTGAGGCAAGACCTCAGGGGAAAGAACGCGTGCTTTTTTCGGAATGTTTCAAGACATCCGCTAAATTAGAATTTTCGGAAAGATTAAAACTAATCGGGGAAGAAGTAAAAAAAATTATAAAAAAATATAAACCGGAAGTTCTGGCGATTGAAACTTTGTTCCTGACTACCAATCAAAAAACCGTAATGCGCGTCGCTGAAGCGCGCGGAGTGGTGATTTACGAAGCGGCTTACGCCGGACTCAAAATATTTGAAGCTTCCCCGCTACAAATAAAAATAGCCACGACTGGTTACGGCAGGTCGGATAAAACACAAATAAATAAAATGGTGAAAATACTGGTTGAGATAGATGATTCTAAAAAATCGGATGACGAACTGGACGCTGTCGCGATAGCCCTGACGGCTTTTGCGCATCTGAAATATTGAAGCGAAAGTTATCCACACTTTCTATTGCCAACCTTTTTAGATTTTGATACAAAAGAGGCATTATTAGGTCGCTTATAAAAATTTAAAAAAATTTTTATGCATAATGAGGATGAAGACATAGAAGATGGTTTCCAAATAAGTGATGATGAAAATGCGGACAATTTGGAAGAAATAAATGACTTTGGATTAGATGAAGAAGACCCGGATAAAGATAGATAAGAAAATAAAAACGCCCAATTGGGCGTTTTTATTGTTGTATAATTTTCACAAATATTTTTTTGCCTATTTTAAGTGTTAAATTTTCTGAAACTTTAAGATTTACATCGGTTATATTTTCATTCTTTTCTAAATCATGAACGGCATTTTCTAAAACCAGTCTGCGCCATTGGCTTTTAGAAGATAAAACTTTGTTTTTTACTAAAACTTCACTCAATAATTCCCCCTTATTATATTTTATTTCTTCCATTTCTTCTGGTATTTCTCTTTTCTGAAAAGTTTTAATAAAATTCTCTTCGGCTTCTTGCGCCTCCTTCTCACTATACAGACTAGAAACGAGTATATGAGCGATTTTTTTCTTCAAATCCATCGGGTTTTTCTTAATATCAAAAGAATTAATTTCTTCCATTAGTACATCGGTCAGGAGAGTGAACATCGGGATGATGGCATCGTCTCCCAAAGACATAATTTTGCCGAATAAGTCGTTGGGCTCATCAGTTAATCCAATTACATTGCCTTCGCTTTTACCAATTTTTACCCCCTTCGAATCCGAGAGAAGTGGTGTGGTCATTACGAACTTTTCTTTGCCTTTCATTTTCTTCATCAGAGTGCGGCCAGCTAGCATATTGAAAGTCTGATCGGAACCGCCCAGTTCCAAATCCACATCCATCGCAACCGAATCGTATGCTTGAAGAAGCGGATATAAAAACTCCCGTAGATTTATTTCTTCTCCGGCTTTCAAGCGCTCTTGGTACATATCTCTTTCTATCATTTGCTGGACGGAAAAATTTTGCGCAATATTCAAGATGTCTGTTTTGGTAAGTTTATTCAGCCAATCCCCATTGTACAAAATCTTGATTGGATTGGGCCCATCGAAACGAACCACCTTGGAGGCTTGAATAAGATAATCTTTGGCGTTGGCGCGAAGCTCTCGGCTGGTAAAAAACTTTTCTCGAGTTTTTTTCTTTCCGGTTGGATCTCCCGCTTCTCCAGTACCATCTCCAATTAAAAAAATAACTTCGTGGCCAAGATCCTGCCATTGTCGATGTTTGCGTAGACCAACCATGTGACCAATATGCAGTTTATTTCCGGTAGGATCAAAACCTTGATATAATTTTATTTTTTTACCGGAACGCAATACTTGCTCCAAAGCTTCGGGAGAAGGATAGATTTTATCGACTCCCCGAGTCAGTAATTCATCGATTTTGTCTCGATTTTTATCAGCATTTTTTATTACTTTCATATTCGAATAATATCACATTTTTTGCTATAATTCGAGTTGTGAGAAAAATATTTAAAACCAAAAAATCTTTAAAAAACCTGATACTGCTGTCGGCAAGTATTTTTATTTTGGCGTTCGGAGTAATAATTGCCCTGCTTTCTTCTTTGCAAATTCCCGATTTCCACTCTTTTGAGGACCGAAAAGTCGCGAATTCCACTCAAATCTATGACCGCACGGGAGAAATCCTGCTTTATGACATACATCAGGACACAAAAAGAACCTATGTTCCTTTTGACCAAATGAGCCTGAATATAAAGAACGCAACTGTCGCGATTGAGGATTCCGAATTCTACAATCATCGCGGGATAAGGGTCACTTCCATCGTCCGCGCAGTCTTGTCTAATATTTTTGGCACAGGCCGCACTCAGGGCGGTTCAACCATAACTCAGCAGCTGGTAAAAAACACTCTCTTGACGCAGAAAAAAACTTATATCAGAAAAATAAAAGAATGGGTTTTGGCAATTAAAATAGACAAATCTATGCCAAAAGAGAAAATACTGGAATATTATCTGAACGAAGTTCCTTACGGCGGAAATGTTTACGGGATAGAAGCGGCGGGCAAAACTTACTTCAATAAAAACGCTCAAGATTTGACATTAGCGGAAGCGGCTTATCTGGCATCCATCCCCCAGTCTCCGACCACTCTCTCTCCTTATGGAAGAAATAAAGACAAACTGGAAGCCAGGAAAAATTTAGTGCTTTCCAGGATGCTGGAACTTAAATTCATTGCCCAAGAAGAATACGATAAGGCAAAAAACGAAACAGTTGTTTTTATACCGCAGGCAACCATGGGCATCAAGGCGCCGCATTTTGTTTTTTTTATTAAAGATTATCTGGAAGAAAGATACGGAGGTGAGATGGTGGAAAATGGCGGGCTAAAAGTCACGACAACGCTTGATATCGGCCTGCAAGCCAAAGCGGAACAATTTGTAAAGGAGGGTGCGCTGCAAAATGAAAAAGACTGGAAGGGAGAAAATGCGGGACTGGTGGCAATAGATCCGAAAACGGGACAAATTTTGACAATGGTCGGATCAAGGGATTATTTTGACAAAATGATTGACGGCAATTACAACATCGCTACAGCCAATAGACAGCCTGGGTCTTCTTTTAAGCCCTTCATTTACGCTACGGCCTTCAATAAGGGCTTTACCCCGGAAACTGCGTTCTTTGACCTGCCTACAGAATTTCAAACGACCTGTGACGCCACAGGCAAGGCTTTTCCCGGACATGATCAAAAAGATTGTTATATGCCCGATAATTATGACGGAAAATATCGTGGGCCAATGTCGTTGCGGGATGCTCTGGCGCAATCTATCAATATTATAGCGGTAAAACTTTTCTATTTGGCGGGACTTCCGGATTCGCTGAAAACAGCCGAGAACATGGGCATTAGCACCTTGAAAGATATTGGCCGATATGGGCTTACCCTTGTTATCGGAGGCGGAGAAGTATCGCTTCTGGATATGACATCGGCTTACGGGGTTTTTGCAAATAATGGCATAAGAAATCCATATACCGGAGTTTTAAAAATAGAAGATGTAAGTGGAAAAGTTTTAGAAGAATTTCAGACAAATCCGCAGGAAATTTTGCCAAAAAACACCACCTTAATCATTTCAGACATTCTCTCGGACGAGAAAGCCCGTATACCGACGTTTGGATCGCACTCAGCTCTTTTCATACCAGGGAGAGAAGTGGCTGCAAAAACGGGAACAACAAATAATAACAAGGATGCCTGGACTATCGGATATACGCCGTCTGTTGTGATAGGTGTTTGGGCAGGGAATAACGACAATACTCCGATGAAAAAAGGCGGAGCGGCAGTGGCAGGGCCGATTTGGAATAAATTTATGAATGAGGTGTTAAAAAATTTACCAAATGAAAGTTTTGAAAAACCGGAATTGGAAATTGACCCGACTAAGGTGAAGCCGGCTCTTCGTGGATTTTGGCAGGGAAATGAAAACTTTTTTATAGACAAGATTTCCGGGAAATTAGCCACCGAAAACACACCAAGGGAAACCCTGCAGGAAAAAGTAATAACAAACGTGCACTCAATCTTATATTGGGTAAATAGGGATGATATTTTGGGACCAGCGCCCCTGAGTCCGGCTGGCAGTTCCCAGTTTAATCATTGGGAAATTCCCGTACAAAACTGGTGGGCGCAGAACAAAGAAAAATACCGCGTGACAACATGGGGTGAAAAACCGACAGCTTTAGATGATGTCCATACTCCGTTATCAAAACCGGTAGTTTCAATTCTTGAACCAAATGAAACATCAATTTACTCTTATGACCAAAAAATACGCTTAAAAATATCCAGTTCCGGGCCTTTTCCTTTGCAAAAAATAGACGTTTTTATAAATGATATTTATTTGGAAACCTCGGAAATTCCTTTTGTTTTTTCTTTCATCCCAAGAGAGCTGGAAAATCTGCAAGATACTAATGAATTAAAAATAATTTCTTATGATACAGCCTACAACCGCAGCCAAACAACTTTAAACTTCAAAGTTCAATAATAATTATCGCATGTCCTGCGGAACCCCCTTGTTTAAAGATTTTTTTAGTTTTAAAAAGATTTGCTCCCGCTTGAGAAGAATTTCGTTCTTATAAATAGGCTTGATGTTTAAATAAACCGTATTGTTTTTTATTTCTATTTCCCTAGAACTTATCTCCACTTTAATAATTTCGGAAATAATACTCCGAATGGATTCTTTTCTCCCTTCTTCAGAAAGAAGAATATTATTAAATTTTCCGAGTAAGTCTTTTATTACAATCATTTTACCTATTTATCGGCATTATGAGATAAGTAAACGACGAATCGGAAACGGAAGTTATAATTATTGGCTTGGAGGTTCCGGATAATTTTATAGAAATGCTGTCTGTGGTAAGCGACTGGAAACAGTCCAAAAGATATTTATAATTAAAACTCAGTTCAATGGCTTCCCCGTTAATAACAGCATCCAGGTAGGTCTTGTTTTCCCCAATATCGTTATTGGCGGATGAGAGTTCGAAAACTTTTTCTTTGGGCTTAATTAAAAGATTAACCTGGTTGAATTTATCTGAAAAAACATTTGAGAGCTTCAACGCATTCAATAGGTCTTGCTTAAGAACCACAACGTCAGTTAATGAATCTTTTGGAATAATTTGACGATAGTCGGGAAAAACTCCATCAATTATCCGCGAAGTTAAGTAAACATTGTCGGAAGAAAAAGAGATTTGGTTTTTATTAAAACACACTTTTACATTTCCTTGAAGTTCTCCGAAAATTTTCAGTATTTCAGAAATATTTTTAAATGGGATGAGAATTCCCGGAATTTCTTCAAGTCCTTTTGTTTTAACCTTCTTTTCAGCCAGCCTAAAAGAATCCGTGGAAACAAAAACCAAACTGTCCCCGTTGGTGTAGATAAAAACGCTTGAAATTTCCGGTTTTATATCCGAAACAGAAGAACTATAATGAACCGATTTTATCCCTTCAATTAATTTTTTTGACTCAATCTCAAAACTGGCTCCGGCAACTATTGGTATCGTCGGAAAATCTTCGTGGGGTTGGCTTTTTAATTTTATTTGGCTTTTTTTTGTCTTGATTAGTAGGTTCCCGTCTTTATCCTCAAGAAACACATTTTCGTTCTGAAAAATATTTGAAAAGGTCGCATTTAACGCCGACCCAGAAATAGCCAAAACTCCTTCTTTTTCTATTTTTGCGGGAATCTCAATCTCGACACCAAGGCTCAAATTTGTAGACCTTAATTTTAAAGATTTTCCCGAGGTTATTAATAAAACTGAGCTTAAAACTGGCAAGGTTAAGTTTTTACCTGTTATTCTTTCCACTTGAGAGATTGCATTTTTAATTTTTTCAACCGAGCATTCTAGTTTCATGTTTGTTTATATTTATATATTTTAAAATTATTAATAATATTAGTTCTGTTGATAAGTTTATAAATATGTTTTGTCTTACTTAATATGATTATTCTTTGTTTTTATTTTTCATTTGAATCTAATAACTTCTTTTGTTTTTAATTGATTATGATTTATAAAATTTTCTTTCTTTTAAATTAACAATTTTTGTTTTACTTATTACTACCTTTTGGGCTGTTTATTAACAATTATTTAAACATAATTCTCATTTGTTCCAACTCTTGTAATAAACCAGGGTCGTTTTTTAAATCCTTTTTAATTTTTAAGCATGAATGTATAACTGTTGTATGATCCTTTCCTCCCAGTTTTTGCCCAATTAAAGGATAGGAAACATTAAAATCTTCCCGAAGTAGATACATTACAACCTGTCTGGCTTTGACTATCTCTTTTTTCCTGGTTTTTTCGTAAACCGATGACTCTTCTAATTTATAATACTCGCTTACTATCTTTACAACATCTTTTATGGCCATATTTTTCTTTGGCCTCATGTTGTTTTTCAACAGGTTTTTTACCTCTGGCAGGGAAAGGGGCTTGTTTTTCAGCCGATATTGACAAACTATAAGATTTAAGCTTCCTTCTAATTCGCGGATGTTTCCCTGTACCGCTCCTGCGACATATTCTATTATTTCTTGGTCTAAATCGATATTAACTTCACGGAGCTTTACTTTTAGAATTGCTAGACGGGATTCATATTCCGGTTCGGAGATGTCTACGATCATTCCCGCAGCGAAGCGGGATTTTAGACGGTCCGCCAGTTCTGGAATATAATTAGGGTGCTTGTCGGAAGAAAAAATAATTTGCTTGTTGTTTTCATGGAAAGTGTTGAAGGTGTGAAAAAGTTCTTCCTGGATTTTTTCCATTTTGCCTATGAATTGGATATCATCTATGATTAAGAGATCATACCTGCGATATTTTTCTTTAAAAGAATTTGCTTTGTTGTTTTGAAGCGAGTTTACAAAATCTGTCGCGAACCTTTCTAAGGTCATATAATGCACTTTTTTGTCCAGATATTTGTTTTTTATCGAGTTTCCAACCGCCTGAATTAAGTGGGTTTTTCCAAGTCCGGTGCCTCCGTAGATAAAAAACGGATTATACTTAGTTCCCGGACTTTCTATTATTGCTTGAGCTGCGGCATAAGCAAGTTCGTTAAAAGTTCCCACAATAAAAGAGTTGAAATGATAACGTGGATTTAAGTTGTCTTCCGGGTTTATGTATAGGTCTTTT
>Ga0076130_102_pt2 | contig 11783 bp, 12 predicted proteins | sample RifGroC2_FD_67716 | JGI IMG/M metagenome (GOLD analysis project Ga0076130, IMG submission 67716) | Parcubacteria (Nomurabacteria) bacterium GW2011_GWC2_41_8 | reverse complement strand
TGCCGACAGCCAAGGTAATAGTTTGGCCAGTTACCGCTGCGGCATCACCGTTTTGGCTAACCGACACATTACTGCTTGAACCGAGAGAAGTTACAACAAGCTTGGTCAACATAGACGCGCCTCCAACCGTAGAACCCGTGCTGGCCAATACATCAATTGTCTTTGTCGCGCCTGGCGCAATTGTAAAGTCAACTGAGAATGTATTGGAAGCTGAAGGCTGGATTGGCTGAGCACCGGAACCTGAAGTCTCCGAAGTTCGGAGATTCAAGAAGTTTGTCAATGCCGGTGTCGTGCCGGAAGTCATAGTTGCGCCTGCGCCGGTAAACAATGTCACCGCCAAGCTCGTAACACGAACCGATTCGGATGAACTCTGGTTCTGAAGAACGAACGAGCCGAGCTTTACGTTATCCGAGTTCGGACTGACACTCTGACTGGCATAACCGGTATTCTTTGAAACAGCCAGAACTCCGGTCTGAATAGTCAGATTTACTCCGCTTGTATTCGTTCCCGTAGTAGCCGGGAAAGAGACATTGGTTTTTGAAGTCTGCCCTTGCGCGTTGTTCGTCAACCCGTTAAGAGCCGCGGAAACAGTACCGCCGGTGTAATTGATACTATCGGAGTTTTGTAGGTCTCCTTTAATTTCAATGTAACTATCGGTTCCTGCAGGAATAATCATCTGTGAACCAAGGGTAAAGGTAAGAGCCGTGCCACTATAATTTGCGCTTGAACCAACCTGTGAACCGTTAAAGTAGACAGTTATATTGTTCAAGGTAGTTATATTGACACCGGAAGCTACCGTACCGCTGGTAATAGCAGGCTTCACGACTAAGCTAGAAACTTTTACATCCTCACCGTAGCCATGAACTTTGAATTTACCAATAGTGACGTTTGTCGCGCCGCCAGTGATATTCGTGAGAGATTGGAATGTCGGGTCAATAGTTACCGAAGCTGAACCGGCATTGATGGTGATTTCCGCACCGCTATTTGCAGTGTAGGTAACACCAGCCGGACCCAGAGCGGCAATATTTACGCCAACTTGACCATCGTAAAGAACGAGGTCGGAAGCTTGCTGGATAGAAGCCGTAACCGTGTAGCTTGAACCCTTGACAACGTCTGCGCGCAAATCAACGGTGTGTGTCCCGGTTGAAAGGCTGACAGGCGCTGCTGCAAAGTCAAACATCGCGTAGTTGGAGCCGGTAATCGTCCCCATCGTAGCGGCAGTGCCTACTTGGACACCATCAACAAAAAGTTTGATGTTGCCAAGAGCATCGGCCGGAGCGGAACCCGTCAGACGGAAATTCGCGCCCTTGAGCCAGACTGCGCGCACATTTACTTGGACGGGAGCTGACCAGACAGTATAGGCGGAAGTTCCGGCATTTACTGTGGCTGTTCCACCCGCTGAAGGGTTAGCGGCAACATATACGGAAGCCAGGTTGCCAACGCCGTAGGTCATTTCATTACCTTTGACATTAGCCGTAACGGAAGAATTACCAACCGCTATGAAACTAACAAGAGTGATGCCAAGACTTGAAGCATTGGTTACAACAGCCACATCCGCTTTCACGGACAAGGTCTTGGAACCATTAACTGCAACACCTAGGCTATTCATTGTTAATTGGCCAGAGTTATTGAAAGAGTAACCGTCAGTCAGACGAGTTGCTCCATCATATAAGTAGACACTGGATAATGTATTTTGGTCGGAAACACCGGTGCGCTGAAGCACAACCGTATTTAGCGTACCTACGCCAGAAAAGGTGAAGTGCGCCAGGTCAGCTGTAGCTTGACCGCCGATAATGTATCCGGAAGCCGGGTTGTCCGAAGCAAGAGAAGCTGAAACAGGACCGGTTTGACCAGCGACTGCGCCGGTTGAACATGATGCGCCGGTCGTCGGACTGTATCCGGAAGCTGAAGTACAGCCGGCTGGGAATGTATTAGCTTGAACGCTATCACATTTAACACCGGTCGTTGAACTGTATCCGGAAGCTGATGAACAGCCGGCCGGAAAGTTTCCTGAAACTGCGCCACCCAATAATGCTGCGCGAGTCAAAGGACCAACAACTCCGTCAGCCACTAATGAGCGGCCTGATTGCCAGGCCATAACAGCAGCTTTAGTTAAAGGACCAAAACTACCGTCCGCCGTAGCGCCGACGATTGTCTGAAGACATTTAACTTGGTCGCCTTTTGAACCTACTCTCAAGGTGCTGGTAATTGAACAATCAGCTGCGGCAGGAGTTGCATCAAAAGCAACGACTCCGACAAACATAATTGCGACAATCATAGCTCCAAGAAGGAATTTTGATTTTAATAAATTACTCATAAATTTTTTTCTAATTTTCTACGCCATTAATTAGTTTCGACAAAACTAAAAGCGTAATTTTCCTATCGCTATTTTCACCCGCTAATAATTAATAATTAAAACAATGATAATGCAGCGGATAAATAAACAGCGAACAGAGATAAACTAACATTGAAAACAGAACTATTCAGTTTTCAATGGACTATCTATTTTCACTAATATCATTTGAGATTTTTTCGACGAAATCGCAAACGATAATAAATGAAAATAAATAACTTGCGAATACAGAAAACACATATGTGCGGTCTGTAAACACAAGGGTATTATAATATATAGCTCTAAGATAGGGCAATATATTATGTGGATAACTCCCACACCTTCTTTAAAGACGCGCCTTGGGCGCATTGTACTCAAATCTTTAAAGAAGGTGCGGGAGTTAACTCGCCTGTCAATAGACGGGCGGGGTTTTTAAGCCAATAACCACACACCCATCTTCGCATAGTTTAAGGGGAAAAGCAAATGCAAGTACCCCCTCCTTACCTCCCCCAAAGGGGGAGGCTCCAAATCTCTCCCTCTCCCACCCCCTCTTTGAATTCTCCCCCAAAGGGGGAGATGAGTTTTTCCTCCCCTTTGGGGAGGCTAGGAGGGGTTGGGAGGGCCGGGGTGGGGTTATATCAAAAAATACCTGCTCCCCGCCTGCGCCGAGGCTTCGGCGGGCAGGCATCTCTTTTTAATCATATATGTTATAGAGAATATCTGCTCCACCTCTTTTCGCCTATTTTATTAAGGACGCCGTCCCGGACCATAGATACCAGCTCTCTTTGGAGTGTCTTTTTGCCACAATTAACCAACGAGCCTGATGCTTTATCTTTGATGTCCTTTATAGTAGCATTTCCGTCGTTAGCTTTAATGCTGTCTTTTATTTCTTCCCGTCTTTGAGTATGCAAGGCAAGACCTAGCATGTTAAGTCTTGCCTTGTTCATTAAAGTGCTTCCCTTTTGGACACCGATTCTCGTGTGTCCTTTATAGACTCCACTCTTCCCCCTTGATAAGGGGGAGGTTGGGTAGGGGTTATTTTCTTTGGTAAAAAATTCTGCAAGCCAGGTAGGTTTCATATCCGTGTATTCTTGTATAGACCCTTGCAGTTCAAGAAATTCTTTTTTAAGAATAGTGCAGTTCATTTCCGAAATAAAATTCATAGCTGAAGCAATATTTAAAAAGGACACAGTCTCAGCAATTTTATTACTTGCTTCAGCCGGAACAGAATGCATGTCCGATATAATCTCCGTCCCCAATGTCCTTAATTTACCTCTAATCGGCTCGTCCTTGTCTATTATGTCCGTGACCATATAAAGCGCGGTAATAAGCTTATGAGTCTTAGTATAAGAAATAGAAAAGGAGATGTCCATTACAGAAATGTCTGTAATGGACGCGGAGTCTTTTAGTTTCTTTTCTTCTCCCAACATCTGTCCGTTATACTATAGGACAGCAGAAAAAGCAAGAACAAAAAAGCGAATAATAATTTTTAAAATGCAATCTATCTAGCAAAGCTTTGCCAGCGAACTGCTCGTCAATCAAGAAAATAATAAGAGGGTTACCTCTTTTATTTTCTAATTTCCTGCGCAAGGCATTTAAAAAACAATTATTCGCTTTTTTACTAGAACCTAGAACCTAGAACCTAATCTGTGCTAAAATAAACTTATGGCTAAAAATGGCGACAAGAAAAAAGATGACAAAGAATATCCTTCGGGACTGAAAACCCAGACCAAACACGGAATTATCGCAGTTGTTTTTTTTGTTCTGGCATTGTTTTTTTTAATGTCGGCTTTTGATGTGGCGGGAGTCGCCGGAAAGTTTACTTATGAAAAACTTTATCTTCTACTTGGCGTCGGCTATGTCCTTCTGCCCACCCTCTTAGTTTTACTTGCGAGTTCATTTATAAAATCGGAAACGCCGGATATCGGCTGGACGCGCGTCATCAGCGGAACAATGTTTCTTCTCTCAAGTCTGGGGATGATGGATGTCGCTTCGGGCAGACATTCGGGCGGGTTGCTGGGAGAGGTCTTATCCACGCCTTTCGTCTTATTGTTTGATAGCTATGCCAGCCTGGTTTTTCTCGGAGCGCTTTTAATAATTTCAATTCTAATGATGTTTGACGCGAAATTGAATCTACTGCCTTTTTTCAAAAATATTCGGTCTTTTTTCGCCAAAAAGAAAAAGGGAGAATTCACTTCTGCTTTGAATGAAAACGAAAAAGAAAAAATTAAAAAAGCAGAAGAACCCCCTTTATCCCCCTTATTAGGTGGAATGATGGAAAGAAGAAGACATCCCGATTAGAAAAAGAAAAAGCGGATTAGGCTCTTACCTACCCCCGCCATTATCATTGCTTGAAGAAGACCAGGGCAAACCCAATACCGGCGACATCAAAGCCAATGCGAATATTATCAAGCGCACTCTCGCCAACTTCGGTATTGAAGTGGAAATGGATGAAATAACAATCGGCCCGACCGTCACGCGTTATGCCCTGAAGCCGGCCGAAGGAGTAAAACTTTCCCGTATCGTGGGCCTGCAAAACGACCTCGCGCTCTCGCTTGCGGCGCACCCAATCCGCATAGAAGCGCCGATTCCGGGCAAATCTCTGGTCGGTATTGAAATTCCGAATAAATCAAAATCAATTGTCGGCCTGGCGACTCTCCTTTCCGATGATAAATTCCAAAATTCTTCCAAACCCCTGACGACGGCCCTGGGCCGCAATATTTCCGGCAAGGCGGTTTTCGGCAATCTGGCGAAAATGCCGCATATCTTGGTCGCCGGCACGACTGGTTCGGGAAAATCAGTCAGTATCCATTCCATGATTACTTCCCTTTTATACCGGAACGGACCGGATGATTTGAAATTCATATTAATAGACCCGAAGCGCGTAGAACTGACTCTTTATAACAATATCCCGCATTTGCTTACGCCGGTTATTACTGACGCCAAGAAAACAATTCTGGCCCTGAAATGGGCAGCCAAAGAAATGGACCGCCGCTACGACATTTTGGAAGCAGAATCCGTGCGGGACGTGGAATCTTACCACCTTAATGTGTTTGGTAAAAAGAAAGTTAAGACCCCCTCTGGCTCCCCCTTAGCAGGGGGAGAAAATGAGGACTCCTCCTCCCCTGATAAGGGGAGGCTAGGAGGGGTTGACCGCTTGCCGTATATCGTGATTATTATAGACGAATTGGCGGATATAATGAGCACCTATCCTAGAGAACTGGAATCTGCCATCGTCCGCCTGGCGCAAATGTCCAGAGCAGTGGGCATCCATTTAATACTCTCCACCCAGCGCCCGGAAGTAAATGTTATTACGGGACTGATTAAAGCCAATATTCCGGCCCGTGTCGCTTTGAAAGTTTCTTCACAAGTGGATTCGCGCACGATATTGGATGCTGGCGGGGCGGAAAAGCTCCTGGGCGCCGGCGATATGCTTTATTCTTCGGGCGATGCCCAGCCGGAACGCCTGCAAAGCGCGTTTATTTCCGAAACGGAAGTCAAAAAAGTCGTAAAGTATCTCGCCGATACATATCGGGATGAAGTGTCCGAAGAAATAACTCTGACTGCAGGTTCTATTTCGGCCGATAAGAGTATTTTTGAAAGTGCGCTCCAGAACGAAGAGGAAGACGATGATGAAATGTATGAAGAGGCTCGAGCTTGCGTGATGGAAGCTGGAAAAGCATCCACTTCTTATCTTCAAAGAAAATTAAAATTGGGATATGCGAGAGCGGCGCGGCTGATGGATAAATTGGAAGAACGCGGAGTAATCGGCCCGGGAGACGGCGCCAAGCCGAGAGAAGTGCTGGAGAAAATTACACGTGATGAAAATGGGGGGGATGTGATATGATTTTAAACGCAGGATTTTCTTTTTCTTGGGTCCTCGGGCCGGCTACACTCTTTTGTCTTTATTTGTGTAGCCTCAACCAGACCAGCTTGAAAAAGTAAATCCTGCTTAAAAAATCAAGATGAATTCAAATGCGAAAAAAATACTACAATGGATTGGCCTATGTCTTTTTTTTATTTTGATTGTTATTTATGCTTTTTACCGCTCGGAAGATTTGATTTTCGGGGTCCGGATAAAAAATGTAAACCTGGCAGACGGCGCCACGGTTGCGGAAAACATTATGAAAGTGACAGGCAATGCAAAAAATGCTATAAATTTAACCTTGAACGGCCGGGAAATTTCAATAGACCAGCAAGGCGATTTCAACGAGACAATTGCGCTCTTGCCGGGGTATAATATAATCAATATCAAAGCGCAAGATAAATTCGGATATATAGATGAAAAAAATTATAAATTAATGTATGTGAAAAATTAAGATTGCGGGCTTTTTTTTCTCGGGTCCTCGGAAAAAATCCCCAGACCAGCTCGAAAAAGTAAAACTGCAATATTATTAAAAAAGAAGAATTATTTATGTTAAAGAAAAAAGAAAAAAAAGAAGACAAGACCGTAGGAATGGCGGTGCTGGAAGACACATTGAAAGCTATCCAGACAAAATTCGGGGAGGGTTCAATAATGAAATTCGGTAATTCCCCGAAAGTGGATATTAATGTCATTCCGACCGGTTCTATCGGGCTTGATATGGCGCTCGGCGTCGGCGGAATTCCGCGCGGGAGAATTATTGAAATATTCGGACCGGAATCATCCGGCAAGACGACTTTGTCCCTGCATATTGTGGCGGAAGCGCAAAAAAAGGGCGGGGTCTGCGCATATATAGACGCCGAACACGCGATGGACCCTGATTACACGAAGAAACTCGGAGTAAATATAAATGACCTGCTTATTTCCCAGCCGGACAACGGCGAACAGGCGCTGGAAATCGTGGAGAGCCTGGTGCGAACGGGAAAAATTGATGTTGTCGTCGTGGATTCTGTCGCCGCGCTCACGCCCAAAGACGAGATTGAAGGCGATATGGGAGCGTATCATGTCGGTAAACAGGCGCGCCTGATGTCCCAAGCGCTCCGCAAGCTTACGGCGATTGTCGCCCGTTCTAAAACCGTTGTTATTTTCATAAATCAAATCCGCATGCAAATTGGAGTGATGTTTGGCAATCCGGAAACGACTCCAGGAGGAAAAGCGCTGAAGTTTTACACTTCCGTCCGGCTGGATATCCGTAAAATCGCCCAGATAAAAAAAGGAGAAGAAATTGTCGGCAGCCGCACGCGGGTAAAAGTAGTAAAAAATAAAGTCGCTGCCCCTTTCAAGCAGACGGAATTTGATATCATTTACAATGAAGGCATTTCCAAAGAAGGCGAGATTATGGCGCTCGGGGAAAAATTTAAAATAATAGAAAAAAGCGGCAATTCGTATTTTTTCATACCCCCACCTAGCCTCCCCCTTCCTAAGGATGAGGAGAAAGGAGAAAAAATCAAGCTGGGAGTGGGATATGATTCTACCCGGACCTTCCTGAAAGAAAATAAAAAAATCTCCGACCAGATTTTAAAAGAAATAAAAAAGAAATTTGCAGAGGAAACGTAATCTGATTTCAGAAAAGAATTATAAAATTTTAGAGCACGAATATTTCTTTGCTAAGAAATTTCTCAAGACTCGCGCCGCCGCGCTCCGTAGCCTCTAAAATCTTTTAATTTTTTTTAAAAAAAATTGATTTTATTAATTAATCTGATAGCATATTGCCCATGTCCCAGCTTCAATACAGCGAAATCCGCGAGAAGAAAATAATAATATATGATGACGAGCCCTGCGAAGTGGTGGAGTCCCATGTCGCCCGCACCCAGCAGAGGAAGCCGCAAAACCAGGTAAAACTGCGAAGTTTAATATCGGGAAAAGTTTTTCCCGCCACTTTCCATGTAGCGGATTCGGCGGACGAAGCGGATATCATGAAGCGGGATGTTACTTTCTTATACGCCAACAAGGGAGAATTTTGGTTCTGTGATCCAGCCGACAAGGCTAAAAGATTTAAACTCGGCAAAATTTTTAAAACCAAACGGAAATGTCACCGCCCTGGTCTGGGATGACGGAGAAGATCCTTCGACAGACTCAGGACTAGGAAAAGTTATAAAACTTTCTCTGCCAATAAAAATGAATTTTAAAGTAAAAGAAGCTCCGCCGGCTGTCCGCGGAGACACCTCCAAGAGCGGAAATAAAGTCATTACTTTGGAAAACGGCGCAACTTTGAACGCTCCGATGTTTATAAAAGACGGAGACACTATCAGTGTAAATACCGAAACGGGAGAATATGTGGAACGGGTTTAGATACGCGAGATCCTGAGGCCAGCAGGCTGAAGAGTGAACACATGTAGACAAAAAGGAAATTATTTTTCTGGCTGTGACTCAGATGAATCATCTATTTTATGACCCGCCTTAGCAGCAAGTTCTCGCATCGCTTTTCCAAATAATTCTTTATAAGGGCCGGTTTGTATAGATTCTCTGTCTAATATGCGAAACATGGCTCCCCATGTATTTGGTCCGGCAGGCGTCCCTTTTATTAACCCTTTTGCTATTCGCAAAAAAGCATCCTCAGAAACTTCTTTGGTCGGAGGTAACACCCTTGCAAGTTTATCAAACTCAGCATCACCATAATGTAACTCCATACCATTAATTTGTTGAAGCGTTACAGATAATTGCTCTGGCGCTCCCCCCATACTTTTTATAGCATCACTAGGCATAATTTTATAAATTAAATTAATAAAAAAAACTTTTTATTTAACCACGAAAGGAAGTAGCCCCAGAAATCGCGCGTGTTTGATGGCATTTGCCAGAGCGCGCTGATTTTTGGAAGTTACGCCGGTGCGTTTGTGACTCATAATTTTTCCGCTGGGATTTAGAAATCTCTTCAAGATTTCAATATCCTTGTAGTCTATATATTTTATATTATTGGCTGAAAAATAATCTTGTTTCATAAATTAAAATGGGATATCTTCAGGATTAATGTCTTCTTCCGGATATTCTATGGAATCAACCTCTTCAGCGGAAGATTTGGAAACGGCACCGGATGCTCCGGCACTTGACCCCGCTCCTCCCCCCTTCGAGCCAAATTGCGTGCGGTCGGCAACTATTTCGGTGCGATATTTTTTCTCCCCGCTGGTCTTGTCATCCCAGCTTCTGGTCTGCATTCTGCCTTCAACAAGTATTGAGCTTCCTTTTTTCATATACTGCGCGACTGTCTCCGCCTGGCGTCCGAAAACCACGACATTGTGATAATCAGCTGACTCCTGACGCACGCCGTTTTTGTCCTTCCAGACGCGATTGGTCGCCAAAGAAAACGAGCAAACTTTAACTCCCGAGGGAAGCGAACGAAGTTCCGGGTCGCGGGTAAGGTTTCCTATTAATATTGCCTTGTTTAAATACATATTTTGATTAGGTTCTAGCTTCTAGGTTCTAGAAACTAGTACTAACACCTAGTTAACTAATAATTATACTGCGATTAATGCGTCTATTTCTTTATCAATTTCTTCTTTATTTATAGGAACGACTGCCCCACTGTCTCCATTTTTCCTCATTACAGGCCTTTTGTGCATTTCCCCGCGCACGAATCTTTTTGCGGCAATAGTATTTTCTTTGACTGTTTTTAAGAGCAAAAATCGGATAAGTTTCGGGTCAAGGTCAAGTTTCTTTTTTAATTCCAAAATTTTATCCGAGTCCATCGTAAATTTAGACCAGCCAAAATACGCCGTGTTAAACTTCTCGCGCACGTTGGCTGCAACTTTCAGCATGGCATAAGCAAGCGGTATCTTTTTAGGCATTTCATCGGAAATGGCAACGCCCCCCAAGGACGACACAAGCTCTTTTAGATTGCCATAAACAGCCGGCACATCCTCTTCGGGAATAGTAGGCACTAAAAGATAGCCAAGTTCATAAACCTTGGAATTTGCGTCTTCTGATATTTCTTTTTCGTCTTTAACTTCCTCTTCCGGCATGAATTCCATACTATCAAAAATCTTTTAAAAAGTAAACACTATTCTATATTCCAAAAACTCGCTTGGCGTTCGCAACGATAGCCTGAGCTACTTCTTCTTCAGGCAGATCTTTAATCTCGGCGATTCTTTTCACGACTTCTCGGACATAAACGGGTTCATTTCTCTTGCCGCGGTACGGTACGGGAGCCATATACGGAGAATCCATATCGTTTAATATCATATCAAGCGGAACATTTTTAATTACCTCTTCATAATTACAACCTTTTCCGCTTTTTTTGGGAGGATAAGTTATCGCGCCGGTAAAAGAAACCATAAAGCCAAGCGAGATGAATTTTTTTGCATTTTCCAAACTACCCTCAAAAAAATGAATAACGCCTTTTACTTTTGCATATTGTCTTAGGATTTCCACGGCATCAGCGTATGCATCTCTATTTTTGTCCTCATAATTATTTCTGACGTGGAGCATTAAGGGTTTTCCCGTTTCATTGGCAAGTTCTACCTGCTCGATAAAAGATGCTTTTTGTTTTGCGACGGATTCTTCGGTGCATCGATAATAATCCAGTCCACATTCCCCTATGCCCACCACTTTCGGATTTTTTAAAAGTTCCCGGTAAGAATTTTTGTCAAAATTCTCGCCGCGAGAGGTAAATTCTTTTCCCCCTTCGCCCAGTTCTTTTTCATCGTGATACGACGCTCCGGTGTGAATTGGGTGCAATCCGATAATCGCATATACGCCTTCCGGATATTGATTTGCCATCTCTACTGCTTTGCGGGAAGTATCTATCTGTGTGCCGACGTTTATGACCCAAGTGTCATTCTCCAGAGCGCGCTTTATGACTTCATCCCGGTCCTCGTCAAAGGTTTTGAAATTAACGTGGCTGTGTATGTCTATGTATTTGGGTTGCATAATTAACTCAAGACCCCCTCCTTTCTCCTCCCCCTTAGTAAGGGGGAGGAGCAGGGTGGGGGTATCTAATCTTTTCTTAAAAATAACGGCTTCTCCGGCTTCTTGTTTTCTTTGATTAATTTTTTGAGCATAATATTTGTTTCCGGCATAATCGGATTAAGCATTCTGGCGATTCGGTATAAATGAAGAACCGTGCTGGAAATTAATTCTTTGCCTTTTTTTTCGTCTATTTTTACCACCTTAAACGGTTCTGTCTTTTGAATAAATTTATCTAATTCCCCTATTTCATTCCAAACATAATCTGCAGCCTGTTTGATATCAAATTTTTCAAAAAATTCAAAATATTCCGTGAAATCGGATTTTTCAGGAATTTCTGGACACTTATCTAAATATTTTTCCGAAAGAGTTAAAATGCGTGAAGCCAGGTTGCCCAGTCCATTTGCAAGATTGGCATTATATGCTTCTTTTATATTTTCAGGCGTCACATCGCTGTCTTCAAACGGATGGACGTGGCGCAAAAGAAAATAGCGCACAGCTTCGGTGCCGTATTCTTTTGCTAAATCAAGAGGATTAATCACATTTCCGAGAGACTTGCTCATTTTTTGCCCTCCAGAAGTTATAAATCCATGATAAACGACCTTGTCCGTATTTTTTATGTCCGCGGAC
>Ga0076130_111_pt2 | contig 13301 bp, 12 predicted proteins | sample RifGroC2_FD_67716 | JGI IMG/M metagenome (GOLD analysis project Ga0076130, IMG submission 67716) | Parcubacteria (Nomurabacteria) bacterium GW2011_GWC2_41_8 | reverse complement strand
TACCAACCGCAATAACGCGTTGTCCCAATCCGGACATGTGAATCAATATTTTTTCCAATTTTTCCTTCTCTTCTTTCAACAGCGCATGAATACCATCGACACTTGCTATATTTTTTGAAAGCCCAATAATAACTTCGGGCGCGCCGATTACTGTTAGAAAATTTTTGCCTTCAATGGAGTTAACAACTGCGCGATACTTGAGCTTGTAATCAAAAGGCGTTTCCGACAAAACCGGCATCTCAGTGAGCAAATCCTCCTTGCGAAACCCAATCTTCTGCGCAAAAACCACCATTGCCGCTTCCGTCGGGTCGCCTGCGATAGACCAGTGTTTTTCGGTATCAGAAAATAAGAGCCGAGCGCTGGCGCACAAAGCAACAGCTCTGCCAAGCATAAGCAATTCGGGATGATTTGCCGCATCAACAATGTTATTTCCAAATGTTATATTCCCGATAGGTTCATAGCCGACACCACTTACGTCAAATAATTTTTCCGCAGTCCATACCTGCCGCACGACTAATTCGTTTTTCGTAATAGTGCCCGTCTTATCAACGGCAATTATCCGCGCTTGACCAAGCGCCTCGACAGCTTGAAGCTTCTTTACCAAAGCATTGCGTTTGGACATCCGCCAGACCCCCGTTGCGAGCACCAATGTTATAACGATAGGCAATCCTTCCGGAATGATAGAAACCGAAAGCGCTACGACAACGGTAAACATCGTCCGTATCGATTCACCGGTTGCGATACCGACACCGAACAATACTGCGGAAATTACTCCTACGGTAATAATAATCGCCCGAGACAAGTATCGGATATTCGCTTTCAGAGGAATTTCCGTATCAATAAAAGAGATTTCTTTGGCAATACCGCCAATAACCGTGGCCGAGCCTGTCGTCACGACAACAGCCCTTCCGTTTCCGGAAACAATATGCGTACCTTTAAATAACATATTTCTTTGGTCGGCAACAGAAACTATGTCCTGTTCAAGCACATCGGCTATTTTATAAACGGGTTCTGATTCTCCCGTAAGCGACGCTTCGTCCGCTTTAAGATTTTGCGAGAAGATAACCCGCGCATCAGCAGGCACTTTTTCTCCTTCCTGGAGATATATGATATCTCCAGGCACCACTTCGCGGTCTGAAATTATAAGTTCCATGCCGCCGCGCAACACCGTTGCTTTTGTCTCAACAAATTTTTTGAGAGCCGCAAGAGTATTCTGAGCCCTGCCCTCTTGAATAGTCCCCACAATTGCGTTGAAAACAAGTATTGCCAGAATAATATACGCGTCGCTGGCTTTGCTTATTGCATAGGTAATAACACTCGCGATAAGCAATATAAAAATAAGCGGGTTATTGAACTGGCCGAAAAAAATGCGAACCAGGGACACCGGTTTTTTTTCAGGTAAACTATTGAACCCATACTGCTTAATCCTGCTTTGAGCTTCCTCCGGAGTAAGTCCGCGCAGCGACGTATTGAGCTTTTCAAGTATTTGTTCCTGCGACAATAAATGCCATTTCGTTTCCATAACAATTATTATAACCAATATTTATCTAAATGGCTTGTTTTAATAGTTTAAAGTAGACAGCAACCATATAAGGAATTTTTTTACTTCTCTGGTGTTATTTACATAATATTTAGCAAAGCTATGTTGGGATTTTCCTACTCTGATAGTTATACCTTGAGGTAAAACCTATTGAAAAAGTCCGAGACGGTTTGCAATTAAAATATATACTAAAGAGAGAACAAAAAATACCACGAGCCCAACAATAATCGCTTTCTGTGAGCCAATTCGTGGTGCAAGAAATGCTATAGTAAGCATATACGGCACCCATGATACAAGAGTTCCGACAAGTACCCATTTGGCGTGCTGACCTACTGCAACACCTCCTTTAGATTGTCCAATAAAAAAATATGCCACAAGCGTAAATACAGGAATAAGTGTGGCAAGTCCAGAGAGTGTTCTTTGCCCACTCTGTTCAAATGCCACGATAAGAGTGGTAAATAATCCGCCGGTAATAAAATAAATTAGGAAATTAAGCATACGCTAAATTATAACATTTTTTACAAGAAACAGAGCCAAGCAAGAAACTTTTTAACCTCTCCGATATCACGTAAATAATATTTAGCAGAGCTATATTTTTATTTTCCTACTCTGATAGTTAGGTTTTTTATTATTAACTTCAAAACCTATACAATGGACTTTATCCATTTTTCTCGTATAATCTTACCCAATCAATAAATTCTTTAAACTCCTTAGGATCTGAAGAACCTGCTTGGTCGCATCCTGGTAATCTTTGATCAAGCGTAAAGTGCTTCTCAATAATGGTTGCCCCTCGTCTGACTGCTTCCTTGGTCCATTTTATGCCTATTGTGTGGTCTGAAAAGCCTGCATAGAATTTAAAATCTTTAGGAAACATTTCTTCTGTAATTATTGCGGGATATTCTGCTACGCAATAAAGAAATTCACTATTAGTTATTGAGGGGATACCTTGCTTTTCATTTATCATGCCCAAAGAAGCAATAATGGGTTTACCTGTTGCTTCCATTGCTTTAATAGTTTCAGCATCATAGATACTTCGTGAAGCAAGTTTATGACGTTTTACTCCTACTTCTTCTAGCCAACCTACTCGTTCTGGATCAAATGCAGAGGCACAAAATTCTATATCAATTTTCTCACAATAATCCGCAAGTTCTTTTAGTTCTTCTTTGTCTAATTGACACATTTTTAGTTCCATATAAACAGGATTATCGGGTGTCATTATTTTATCTATATCATACACTTGAAATTTAGCTATATCTGCACCGCATTTCTTTGCTTCATTAATTTGAAGTTTCATATGCTTCATTGAGCCATTCGCATTGTGTCCGCACTCAGCGATTATCATTATTTTTTTCATAACCTTAACTATATATTAATTATTATTTTTTTCAACATATTCTCAGCATTAAAATATAGAGGTAAAAAAAATAGCAATATAACTAGAGGCTGTTTTCAAAAAACTATTTATAATCTAACCCGAACTAGTTATCGCTTTGATAAATTCTGCCGCCCAACGATAGACATTGTAATCTTTGACACTAATACGCATAATGTTCATACGACGTTGTTGTTCGGAGGGTAACATTGTGATGGCTGTATAAATTGCCATCCCAATTTCTTCCATATTGTGCGGATTTACAATAAGCGCATCTTTAAGAGTACGCGAAGCCCCGGCAAATCGACTTAGAATGAGCACACCAAGCGAGTCACTTCGTGCTGCTACATATTCTTTTGCAACTAGGTTCATACTGTCGTGTAAAGAAGTAATAAGGCAAAAATTGGCGACTTTATATAGAGATGAAAGTTCTGGATGACTGTATTGGGTTGTTTCTAGAATAATCGGTTTCCATTCCTTGGTTGCAAACTTATTATTGATTCTATCCGCTTCTTTTGTAATCAAGTTTTTATACTGCTCTTGAACATCTTTAAAATGCTCCCGATGCGGAGAAGCAATTTGTAAAAATGTGAGTTGTCCTTTATATTCGGGGTGTGCGTCAAAAAAATGTTCAATCCCAAAAAATCGTTCCGGTATTCCTTTAGCATAATCGAGCCGATCAACACCTATTCCAAAATATTTGGTTTTAATTCCGAGTTTTTTAAAAATACTTAACCTAAGATTATTTTCTTCTGTCTGTTCAATTTTAGTTTCTTGGCTATCTGAAAAAGAAATGCTAATCGGGAAAGATTTAATATGCGTAGTGTGGTCTTCGCGTGTTATTGAAAAAGTTTCTAAATCAATCAGAGATTCTACTTCCTTTCCAATTGTTTCAATAAAGTTATTGCAAAATTGCTGAGTATTAAATCCGACTATGTCTGCCCCCAACATTCCTTTAAGGATTTCCTTACGCCAAGGACAAACACTAAAAGCCTCGGGGCTTGGCCATGGTACATGCCAAAATATTCCCACTTGAGCATCAGGACGACTTTCCTTTATCATTTTTGGTAAAAGAGCAAAGTGATAATCCTGTATCAAAATAATCGGCTGATCTATGTCTTTTATCTCAACAAGTAAGGCTTGAGCAAATTTCTTGTTTACATGTTTATATGTTATCCAATTTTCTTTTTTAAAAATAGGGCGAGTATAAGTCATAAGACATAAAGGGTACATTGCTTCTACAGAAAATCCATAATGTCCACTAAATTCCTTATCAGAAAGCCAAATTCTTTTTAGCGTATAATGTGGATCGTTTGGTGGCACTTGAAGTTTACCGTCTTCACTAGAAGTTTCCTTATCCGCATTTCCACTTCCATGCGCAATCCATACTCCCCCACATGCTTCCATCACAGAATTGATTGCAGTATTCAAACCGCTCGGTACTTCAGAGCATGTAATTTCATTTTTAATTTTTTGATTAATAAAAGGTTCTTGGTTTGATACGACAAAAATTGGTTTGTTTTTAAAATATGCTTTGATAAATTCTTTTAGACGTTCGGCTGTCCATGGACTATCAAGTTTTTCCAGACGCATTCGGGCTTCCTCTTGAGCAGACAAACGCGCCTGTGATAAACTTTTTGTAATATGAGTAATTTCTTTTGCAAGTGGAGAAAAAAAGGAATATTTGCCTTCATCTTTAAAACTTTCTTTGCCTTCACCCATTCTAATTTTTTTCACGGATTCTACAAAGCGTATAACTTGGCGAAAAACAAAAAATCTCAAAATTATAAAAATAGTGATTGAAAATATTATTATCTGAATCAATAATCTTAGTAAATTACCTTTCCAAATTTCTCTAATGCTGGTATTTATATATCCTGCGTTTTGCACAACCATAAGTGCTCCCACGATACTTTCATCATTGTGTAATGGGTCAACATGTACATAACGGTTCTCTCCATCGGCATCAAAAAAATCATTGTTTGATGTATTGCTATCCATGGCATCAGTAATGATTTTTGTATTCTCAATTATAGTTTTCGGTAATCCAGAAGAGGTAGCTAAAAGCGTTCCTTTATTATCGTAAAGAGCGATTCCGGCTAAGCGTTCACGATTTGCAAATTTATCAACAACTTTTTGAAGTGATTTTTGAAATGAAGGTTGTGAGGAGTTAGCATAATAAGGCTCGACAGATTCTTTTAAACTGTCGGCAAGCAAAGAAGCCCGCTGTTCTAAGTTAGTCGTTAAAGTAGCTCTTTCTTGATCCACTTGTCTGATGTTAAATCCAAGAGCGACTAAACTTACAGCTACAACAACACTACCAATAATGGCAAAAATATATTTCATAACTTTTATCGCTGTCCGAGCGAGACAAACAAAAGGCAAAATCCAAAGACAAGCCCAAATACCACTAAAGCAATAAAGTATGGTAAAAAGACTTCATACCAACGCGCTCCTATGGCAATACCAATAGACAATAAAGCCAATTTTAACAACCCTATTTGCCACCAACTATATGTATAATTCCTGAAAATCTTCATGAATATATAATATCACAATTACACTTATAAAATAAGTAGAATCAAAATTGCCGAAGCTAGTGCATTTAACACTGAAGATACAATAAATGCCATTTCGTTTCCATGGTAATTAATTATAACACTTCTAATTATGGAAAAAATATGCTAAGTTTAAAATATTGGGAGATCGTCTAATGGTAGGACACGTCCCTCTGGAGGACGTTATCTTGGTCCGAATCCAAGTCTCCCAGCAATCCTTCGCCAAGGCTTCGGAATTGCTTATGCACTACGTTTACATATTACATAGCTCAAAATCTTCGAACTTTTATTTTGGCTCAACAAGTAATGTTAAGAATAGGTTCGAGCAACACAATAAAGGTTTATCAAAAGCAACAGCTCCATATGTTCCGTGGAAATTAGTTTGGTACTCCGGTTTTCAAAATAAAAAACTCGCAGAAGATTTTGAGCGCTATTTAAAAACCAGTTCAGGTAAAGCCTTCGCTTACAAAAGATTATTAAATCCCGAAGCGTTGAAGAAGGATAAGTTTGGGGTATAATATGGGTGCTCCGTAGTCTTGACGAAGGACACCAAGTCTCCCAGCAATCCTTCGCCAAGGCTTCGGAATTGCTTATGCACTACGTTTACATATTACATAATCAATTACGTAATCTATTACGTACCTAAAAAATCTGCTACAATAAACCAATGCAGGGAAAAGACGAAAAAGGAATAAGCGTGGACATATTGAAGCATATTGAAGACTTATCAAACCAGGTAAACAGAATGATGGCTTCGCGGGCTAGAGCCGTTTTCCGCAGATATCCCGTCACTTTTGGGCTTATGATATTGATTGGGGTCATGGCGGTTCACGAAGGATTGAAAGGCTTGATGAGAGAATTTGGATTGTTAAATATAAACCCCTGGTATCTGCTTGTCGCCGGATTAGCAATTCTTACCATTACCGGAACTCTGTATAAAAAACTGGAGAAATAATTTATTTTTCATAGTTTTTTATACAATCAAATTATGGGAACATTAAGAAAGAAAAAATCGCATCAAAAATATTTAAAACTTATAGCCAAAGGATTTTTGACGGATGGGTGTAATTTATGTAACAAAAAGAAAACAAAGTCGCTCAAAGAATTCAGGTATTGGAGAATAATAAACAATTTATTCCCTTATGACCGTATCGCCAAAATTAACCATATAATTCTTCCAAAAAGGCACACTGCTGAAAAAAAATTGACAAAAGCGGAAAAAAAAGAATTTGAAATAATCAAGTCAAGATATATAGAGCAAAAATATGAATTTTTAATTGAAACTGTAAACAAGCAGAAATCCATCCCTGGACATTTTCATATCCATTTGATAATAATCAAGGACTGAATTTGGACAAAAGAAATAATTTATTTCTTTTGTCTGCCGATGCAAGCTTTGATGAAGGCGGTAAAAAGCGGATGCGGGGAAAGCGGGCGGGATTTGAATTCGGGATGAAATTGGGTTCCCAGATAAAACGGATGCTTGTTTTTGGGTAGTTCGGCTATTTCCATCAAAATTCCGCTCGGGGATTTGCCGGAAAATACCAGTCCGGCTTTTTCCAGCCGGTCAACATATTTTGGGTTTACTTCATAACGATGACGATGGCGTTCAGAAATTTTAGATTCATGGTATGCGGCCTCGGCAATACTCCCCTTTTTTAAACTTGCCGGACAAGCACCCAATCTCATGGTCGCTCCATAATTTTTATTCTTAATTTTTTCAATTTGATCCTGCATAGTGGCAATAACAGGATCCGGAGTATTAGAATCAAATTCCGTGGAATTGGCATGATTTAAATTCAAAACATGCCTGGCGTAAGCTATGGTCATAATCTGCATTCCCAGGCACAGCCCGAAATAAGGAATTTTATTGCGCCGGGCATAATCGGCAGCCAGTATCATACCTTCCGTACCGCGCTTGCCAAACCCTCCCGGAACAATAATGCCATCCAATTCATCCAGCTCGCTTAATAATTTATGGTCATTTTCATATTTTTCCGAATCAAGCCAAATAATGTCCGGTTTGAAATTTGATGCCCAAGCAGAGTGATTAATAGATTCAATTACCGAGATGTAGGTATCTTTACATGATTTAAAATTAAAATACTTGCCGACAATGCCGATGTGAACTTCTTTTTTCATTTTTTTGATTTTAGCGGCAAGTGCTGTCCAGTCAGCCAAATCTTTATGGCGTTGCGACAAGCCTATGGTTTTAAGCAAAACACCGCCAAAATTCTCTTTTTCAAAATTAACCGGCACATCGTAAATGGAATAAACATCCGGAGCCGATACTATTCTCTCAACCGGCAGACTGCATACATTGCTGATGGTTCGCTTTATATCCGGTGTGGCGGGATGGTCGGCCCGGCAAATCACAAAATCCGGATTCAGACCTACCGAATAAAGGTCAGTAACGGCATGCTGGGTAGGTTTTGATTTTTGCTCGCCCAGCAATGACGGCGTAGGCAGATAACTTATTAAAACAATAAAAACATCCAAGGGCTTTTTAGATTTCATCATCCTTACTGCTTCAAGAAAAGGCAATAATTGATACTCTCCGACTGTGCCGCCGTATTCTATTATCACAATTTCGGCATTGTTCTTTTTTTGGCAAGCCTCTATGCGTCTAATTATTTCTTTGGGTATGTCCGGATAAACCTCGACATCTTCCCCTTCGTATTCCAGATTACGTTCTCGCTTTATAACCTCGGCATATATTTGACCGGTAGTAATATAATTTTCGCGTGTGCTGACTTGATTGGTAAAACGCTCATAATTACCGAGGTCTTGGTCGGCTTCTATGCCATCTTCCCCGACAAAAACTTCCCCGTGTTCGGCGGGACGGATAGTGCCAGCATCGAGATTTACGTACATGTCGGCTTTGATGTTGGTAATAGCATAACCGCGGGATTGTAAAATTTTACCGATGGAAGAGGCGGCTATGCCTTTACCGACGGAAGACATTACGCCTCCCACCACGAAAATATATTTTGTTTCTTTTTTAGGCATTTCTGTTTATTTATTCAAATATTTCCTTATCGCCAGAAAGCTGGAAATAATCCCTAGGATTATACCTGATAATAAAAGTATTGCAAAAATTTGAAAGAAACTTGAAAGATAATAATCATACATATTAATCCCGAGAAAATCGGTCATATTGCGCCCGAGCCAGGCCGTTGCTGGCCAAAAAATAGCCAAGGTGATTATCGTTGCGATAATGCCGTAAATCGCGCCTTCAATCAGAAAAGGCCCGCGTACATGCATCTTGGAAGCGCCAACGAGGCGCATCACACCAATTTCTTCCTTAGAGATGAAAATAGTCAGCCGAATCGTGTTGAAGGTAATAATCATGGAAATTATTACCAAAATCAGCGTAACCAGAAAACCGAGCTTTTGCGCGCCAGATATTATGGTGTTCAATCGGTCTATGACTAATTTATTCTGATGATAATTCACTTTATCTATAATGGAAGCCGAACCCAGAACAAGCATATTGTCCGATTTCATGAAATTCGCAATATTTTCATACTGAGAAACTTCTTTGGCTTTGACATTAAGATATGCGCCGAGCGGGTTATCGCCTATTTCATCCAGAGCCTGAATCGTCGGATAATCATTGGAGTGGCGGTCGCGGAAAAGCTTCAGGGCTTCGTCCGCACTGGTGTAAGACACTTGCGCCACTTCGGGTAATTTTTCAAGAGAAGATTTTAAAAGCATAATCTTATCCTCCGGCGCATTAACAGTAAAATAAATCGTCACATCCACTTTGTCTTTGATTTGGTTGAGTGAAAAGTGCAAAACCGCCTGTAAAAAAATAATAAGAGTAATGACCGAAAGAGTAATCGTAACAACCAGAACCGCCGCCCAGGAAACAATCCCGCTTCTTTTAAAGTTTAGGAATCCGGCTTTTATAATTCTCTTTAATGCGATTATCGCCATAAATAATTTAGATTATACCATAAAAAACAACCTACTTGCTATGCTTCGTGTCTCTAATAATCTTCCCGTTTTCCATCGTAATTACCCTTTTATTGACAGACTCAATGACCCCGCGATTGTGCGTGGTTAAAATGACCGTCGTGCCCAGATCGTTTATTTTTTTTAAAATCTGGACTATTTCATGCGTGTTGACCGGATCCAGATTTCCCGTCGGCTCATCGGCGATAATCAGCTCGGGCTGGTTAATTATGGCCCGGGCTATCGCGAGACGCTGCTGCTCCCCGCCGGACATCTGGTTTGGAAAATGAAAAAGCCTGTGACTTAAATCAACCAGCTCCAATACATGCGGGACATCGCTCTGTATTTCTTCTTCGGTTTTTCCGACGGCTTCCATAGCAAAAGCGATGTTTTCGTATGCGGTTTTATTGGAAAGCAATTTAAAATCCTGAAACACCACGCCGATACGGCGGCGGAGCTTGGTCAAATCTTTATTTTTTAACTGATGCACGTTGATTGATTCAAAAAAGACCGTGCCGCCAGTTGGAGTTTCGTCCGCCAGAATCATTTTCGTGAGAGTGGTCTTGCCGGCGCCGGAATGCCCGACAACGGAAACGAATTCCCCGGATTCAACCGTAAAGGTTATATCATCAAGCGCAGTCGCATCCTTATAAACTTTTGAAACATTGTTGAAATAGATCACTTTCTCATCTTATCACAGATTTTTCTCCGCCTCAATGAAAAGATTCAAATCCCCGTCCAGGACGGAATCAACATTGGAAGTTTCGGCGCCGGTCCGGTGGTCTTTGACCATTTTATAGGGATGCAAAACATATGAACGGATCTGATTTCCCCATTCTATTTCGGTATTTTTCGCCAATTTCATGCTTTCTTCCACGCTCTTTTTTTCAGTCTCGGCCCTTTTGAAAATTTTTGCGCGGAGAATTGCCAGAGCCAGCTGACGGTTTTGTTCCTGGGAACGTTCGGTGGAAACATGAACGGAAATATTGGTTGGAATATGAACAATCCTGACGGAAGTTTCCCTCTTGTTCACGTTTTGCCCACCCGGTCCGCTGGAACGGGCAAATTCTATTTTCAAATCTTCCGGCAAAAGCACAATGTCTTTTTCCTCCAGTTTTGAAAATTTTGGCAGAACTTCCACCAGAGAAAAAGAAGTGTGGCGCAATTTTTTCGCATTAAAAGGCGAAATCCGCACCAGTCGGTGTACTCCCGTTTCGTTTTTTAAATTTCCGTATGCGTTTTTGCCCAAAATTTCCATGGCAATGTGGCGGTAGCCGCCGTGGTCATTTTTATGCTCGCTGATAAAAGAAATTTCCCAGCCGTTTTTTTTTGCGTATTTTTCATACATTTGGAAAAGTATCGCCGAAAAATCTTCCGCATCGTCGCCCCCGGCGCCGGAAATTATCGTAAGAATAGCATTGCCTTTGTCATATTTATGGACACCTACCTTCTTGCTTTTTAATTCAGCAAGCTCCCTTAAAATATTTTGCGCTTTATTTTTGTCGCTCCAAAAATCAGCCTCAAGCATTTGAGCTTCCAGTTTTTCTATTTTCTCCTGAATATTCACTAAATCTTTTTCCATGAGCCGATGGACAGGATTGAACTGTCGACCCCCGCTTTACGAAAGCGGTGCTCTACCAACTGAGCTACATCGGCAAACCTTAGTTTAACTACCAAAACAGCTACATCGGCAAACCTTAGTTTAACTACCAAAACAGCTACATCGGCAAATATTTTTGGGGACGTAAAGTAGCTTCTGAAATGGCTACGGAGGCCGACGGGCCGAGTCTTGAGCAAAAATTCAACAGAATTTTATGCGTACATTTCAGAAGCTACTTTACGTCAACCCTGGAGCCGTTAATCAGATTTGCACTGATGACCTCGTTCTTACCAAGAACGTGCTCTACTACCTGAGCTATAACGGCAAAATGACTTTTCGACCTACTAAAACAGCTATAACGGCAAAATGACTTTTCGACCTACTAAAACAGCTATAACGGCAAAACTTGCGCGACCGACCGGATTTGAACCGGCAACCTCCCGCGTGACAGGCGGGTGCTCTAACCAGTTGAGCTACGATCGCAATTTACCTCTTAAACATTAATTAACACCTTTGATTTTCAAATGTAGGTTTTAGACTAGCCAAAACAGCTACGATTGCAATTTTAAAGAACTTTTCCTCTTTTGGGAGGGTGTCGGCGACAGGGATCGAACCTGTGACCTGAGGCTTATGAGTCCTCCGCTCTACCGACTGAGCTACGCCGACATAAGAGGAGAGTAACATATTTTAACTTATTTTCAAATTTTTATTTGCAAAAATTTAATTTTTGCTATAAGCTATAAACACACAGCGGGGTAGAGAAGAGGCATCTCGTAAGGCTCATAACCTTAAGACTCTGGTTCGATTCCAGACCCCGCAACCATTAGATTTTAAATATAACCGTATCCGTGGAAAATCTGCTCATATAAGGCAATTACCCTTTTAGCTTCATGTTGGGAAAGCTCAAAGGCCAGACCTTCATGCGCAATTTTATTCCGGATAGTGTGAACTTCCCAAGCGGTAGTAAGATTCGAAAAACTTTCCTGGTTAGCCGATTTTAATCTATCGCCCAAATTGTCGCCCTTGAAACCCATCTGTTCCATAAGCCCTTCCAGCATGGTATCCGCTTCGATAATTGCAAGCTTCCAATCGCTGGAATGTTGAGAAAAAAGATAATTTAGGACCTTGCCCCAATGTTCATTTTTAGAACCTTGAGCGGGCGTTCGGGTACAGGAATACCGCGTTCCTCAAGAGTCTCCAAACGCTCACGGGCACGCGACGCCCCTCGCGAGAGGCGTTCGCGACGTACGCAAAAGATGAGGCTCACTGGACGCCGATCGCAGAAGCGCTCACGCGAGCGCTCGAGCCGCTCCTCACGAACAAGACACAGTTCCCCTCATGCGGCTTCGGAGACGCGATGAAGAAAGCACGCAGGGACCCGTCGAACCAGGAGAAGATAGCTCGTGGACGCTACCAGTCAGGCAAGGAGCGCCCGTCATGGATGAGCGAGCACGACGCGCTCGACGCGCTCTACTCGAGCCTCGCGCGCGAGATCACGATCCTCGCCCCGTTCATCCCGTACCAGCACCAGCCGTTCGACCCTGAAGAGCACGAGCTCGATGACGTCGACTTCGCGAAGTTCAAGATCGTGCCCGAGGCAGAGACTGCTTTCGGGCTTCCTGCAGTCACCTTCGGCGTCCCGACGAGCCACCTCGACCTCCCGATTCTGGTGCGCAAGAGCATCACGAGCTTCCCCTCGTTCAAGGTCGGCTATGTCGATGCGAGCGGCACGATGGCGTACGGCCTCCCGAACCCGCACGATCCTGGGAGCAAGATATTTATCCCGTGGGGTGACAAGAGCAGGTACCACTACCTCTGCAAGGCGTACTACGGCATCATCGAGTATCTCTCGCGCGCAGGGATCCTCGGCGCGATTGACGTCTCGTTCGGGGCGTTCAGCACGACATCGCGCACCGCACGCGGCCTGCCCGAGGCGAAGCGCGTCCTTCTCTCGCCCGAGTTCGACAGCACGGTCATGAGCCTTGACGCCGTGAACGAGCTGCTCGGGAGCGAGCGCGGCGTCCTCTTCACGATGAGCGACGGCGAGGTCCACAACTGGAGCAGTGTCGAAGAGACATTCCTCTCGCTCGCGCGCGAGCATCAGTACTTCCACCTCCAGCTCGGCCCCGAGACTGCGATGACGAGAAGCCTGCGCAAGCACGACCTCCTCGTCGTTCCCATCACGTCGGGTGAGGACCTCGAGCGGCTCGCGGTCGACCTCACGCGCAAGGCGTACGAGACGTACGTGCGAGAGACGCTGGAGGCGTTCCGATG
>Ga0076130_109_pt1 | contig 13396 bp, 14 predicted proteins | sample RifGroC2_FD_67716 | JGI IMG/M metagenome (GOLD analysis project Ga0076130, IMG submission 67716) | Parcubacteria (Nomurabacteria) bacterium GW2011_GWC2_41_8 | reverse complement strand
TCCAGTATCAGCACCACCCAGATTTATACCCATGTGACCGACAAACACTTGCGCGATATACACAAAAAATATCATAATAAAAGATAATGAAAATAATTTCTTGGAATACGAATGGTCTACGGGCGACGGCGAAACAGGGATTTTTCACTCCCCTATTTAAAGAGAAGCCTGATATCTTGTGCTTGCAGGAAACAAAAGCAATGCCGGAACAGTTGCCGGAGGAGGTGCGAAATGTTTCCGGATATTTTTCTTATTTTTCTTGTCCGAAAATTAAAAAGGGCTACAGCGGAGTGGCAATTTACACGAAAAAAAAACCAAGAGAAGTTTTCTACGGAATGGGAGTGAAAAAATTAGACGATGAAGGTAGATTAATCGGCGCCAAATATAAAAATTTCACTATTATAAACTGCTATTTTCCAAATGGCGGCCAAGGCTCCGAGAGATTGAAATATAAATTGGAATTTTATGATGCTTTTTTAAAATTCATCATCAAGCTCCGCAAAAACGGCGAAAATGTGATTTTCTGCGGAGATGTGAACACTGCCCACGAAGCCATTGACCTTGCCCGTCCGAAAGAAAATGAGGAAAACACCGGCTTTTTGCCGGTAGAACGCGCCTGGATTGACAAAGTTGTAAAAAATAATTTTATAGACGTATGGAGAAATTTAAATCCGGAGAAAAAAGATGTTTATACCTATTGGGATATGAAAACCCGCGCCCGGGACCGGAATGTCGGCTGGCGGATTGATTATTTTTTTGCCGATAAAAAATTAATACCTCAAATTAAAAATGCCGGCATGCTTTCCGACTATTACGGCTCCGATCATTGCCCGATTTGGCTGGAAATTTAATAAAAACTCTTGAAATAGTTTTCGCAGGGGTTTTGAGCGCGACGGCGCGAAAATTTCAGGATTTTTTAAGCTTCAAAAAATCTGTACCGAAGAAAACTTTATTTCAAGAGTTGCTATGTTATAATAGACGCATGAACCACACAAGATTAGACCAGCTCGCCGACGGGATTTTCGCCATCGTTATGACGATTCTCGTTTTTGATATCAAAATGCCAGTCATCTGGGGACCAATAGACAATATGGGTCTCTGGCTCCAAATAAAAAATCTGCTTCCTCTTTTTCTAAGTTATGTTTTGAGTTTTGCCATGCTCTTCACCTATTGGCGAGCGCACCACTTTTTTGTTTCTATTTACGCGAAAAATGTGGACTCTCTGCTGACTAACATAAATGCATTATTCTTTATGCTAATAAGCTTGGTGCCTTTTTCCGCCAGCATTCTTGGCCAATATAGTAAAAATGAATTATCAATAATAATCTTCGGAACACATACAATCCTAATCGGCCTTACACTGTATTGGATGCGCAGATATGTCTTGTATTCCGAGCATATAAAAAATCCGGAAATAAGCAGAAGAGAAATCCGCGGCAGCACCATCCGCACTTTAGTCCCGGTAGTTTTCGCGCTGATTGCTATCCCGCTCTCTTTCTGGAGCATAAAAATTTCTTTGTCTTTATTTACCCTGGCGGTGATTTTCAACTTGTCTTCTTACAGCACCCGCCTTTTTGAAAATATCATGAAAACAATTCATGGCTTCCTATTCGGCAGCGACACTAAAGGCCATTTTGCCGATTAGATTAAAAAATCTATGAGTATTTGGGAACAAATCAGGCGTCCTTCCTTCGGAAAACCAGACCGGCTGTCGGAGAACAGCCCGATATTTCAAAAATATTTCCTTATAATGCTGCGCAGAACGATATTGGAGAAAAAATTTCCTTTCTATGAAAGTTATCAAAGGCATTCTGTTGAACAGGCCATGAAGGCCGGCCCGGAAGATGATATTGAACCTCTGATTGCCGAAGTCGCAGAGTATGAAAAGAAATTAAAAAATAAAAAATCTGCGGAACTTATTAAATTTGCCAAAGAGGAAGGACTAGAATTGACTGACGAGGAAATACAAGCTGCAAAAAATGACGCCAAGGATGTGTTAATCCACGACCCGGAATTATAGAGGCCGGGTGTTGTCCAATCTTTTGGCTTCCGCCCAGGCAAGCTCGTAAATTACTTTCATCGCTTCGGCAATTTCGGTGCTTTCAATAATTATGCCGAGCTGTTCGCGCCAGGAAGCAATCATTACTTTATTGTCGTAGATATTTATTTCCGGGACAAAGTCGTATTTATCTTTGGGAACTAAAGCCGTTTCGCGCATTTCTTCAACATTGCGCTTGGCTAAATTAAGATTGTCTTCCGTTCTCGGGCCAATGCCGCGGATAAATATTCCTTTTTTTGTTCGTCTTTTAAAGTAGTCTGGGAAATATCCCGGCAACCCTGCATCCATATAAGCGACATTCGCATATGCTCTGATCGGTTCAGTAGAAGTAAGGGTATCCTCATAAACTTTTTCAAGTCCCTCCCTGCCTTCATAGAAAAATACCCGCGGCCGGTCTTTTATGTTGTGGATTGATTTTAATTCCGGGATAAGTTCTTCGGTTTTCTTTAATACATCATTTTTTCTCTTAATATCTTCGGAGATAAATTTATTCAGATTTTCCGGCGACTCGGCGGTGTATTCTTGTTTCGGTTCTTTGCCGGAAATGCTTACAAGCCCTTTTGCCAAGAGTGAATCGAGAATGTCATATCCGGTAGTCCGGTTAATGCCTGCCCGGCGGGAAATCTGCGAGACAGTGCCGTGACCAAGCAAAAGCAAGGCAATATAGACTCCCGCTTCTTTGCTGGAAAGCCCTATTTCGGTGAGTGTCTGCTCAAGGTGCAGGTGCTCTGGTTTTTGAGTGCGAATCATAAAAATAAGTATATATCATTTAATATATTTGTGTCAATAGTTTTCCACAAAAAATATACTTCCTGTTTTAATAGATATATTAAAAGAGTTATTAACACATATATTGACTAAAATATTTGACAATTTATTTTTATTTGATAATATCTATATGTATATGAATCCCGTTAGAAATTCACAAAACGGGAAAGTATTATTAAAAAATAACAATAATCAGCTGTCTTTATATATTAATATATGTACGGATGGCATGATTTTTAAACGGGATGAATACAACAGGAAAAATTATTGTGTGGGTAATAGTTCTAGTTCTTGTCATTTGGGGAATAATTTCAATATCAAAGAACAGTGATACCGATTCCGATACTATAAAAATTGGTTTTATGGGACCGCTTTCCGGAGACACGGCCAACTTGGGACAAAATGCACAGGCGGCGGTAGCGATTGCGGTTGATGAAATCAATAACGCCGGCGGCGTGCTCGGTAAAAAGCTGGAAGTGGTCTACGAAGACGATGCCTGCAACGGCGCGACGGCCGCCAATGCAATATCAAAACTGATTAATGCCGATAAAGTTATGGCGGTCTTGGGCGGCGCCTGTTCGGGGGCGACCCTAGGCGCGACGCCAGTAGCCGAAGCGGCAAAAATTCCCCAGCTTTCTTATTGCTCAACCAACCCGACAATCAGCCAAGCCGGGGATTATATTTTTAGAAATGTTCCATCAGATCTTTTTCAGGCTAAATATGCAGCGGAATATCTAATAAAAGCTGGTAAAAAAAATGTGGCTCTGCTTACCAGTAAAGATGATTATGGTGATGGCTTGAATAAAGCGTTCACTGATGCATTTACCAAAGCAGGTGGAACGATTACCTTAACCGATTCATTTGAACCCTCTACGAAAGATTTAAAAAGCCAGCTCGTTAAAATCAAAGCAAAAAATTCCGATGCGGTTTATTTTGTAAGTTACACGGACCCGGCTATTGCCGGCCTTAAGCAAGCACGCGACCTCGGCATTAAAACACAATTCTTTGGGGCCGATGCCTGGGATGATACAAAAGTTTGGAGTGAATTGGGAACATTGGGTAATGGCGCGATGTATACTATTGTGGGATCAAATTCCAGTGTTGATTTCAAGGCAAAAATGAAAGCAAAGCTTGGAAAAGACGACCTTATCTACTGTTCAAATTACGCATATGACGGGTTAAAAATCCTGGCTGATGCGATAACCCGCGCAAATTCTACCGATGGAACTGCTATCAAGGATGCATTATATAAGACAGATTATACCGGCGGCGTCTCGGCCAAGACAATGACATTTGATGCCAATGGCGACCCTGTTTCAGCCGCTTATATTGTGAAAGTTGTCAAAGATGGAAAAGCGGCAGAATCGGCCCAGTAGTTATCAGCCAAAAATCTTTGTTTTAGTAATTTTTGATATACTTGTTGTATGGAATTTTTTCAGTTAATTCTCTACACAATTTCGACCGGAATGTTGTATTCTTTGCTGGCAACGGGTTTTGGATTTACTTTACGCAGTGTAAAATTTTTCAATATCTCTTACGGCGGAGCATTTCTAGTCGGAGGCTATGTTATGTTTTTGTTTTATCGAATGCAGAATATTGCATTTCTTCCCTCTCTTTTATTAAGCCTCACTGCTTCTGGCTTATATTTGCTTCTGGCTTATAAGTTTATATTTAAAATATTAATAGAAAGAAAAGCAAAAAATTTAGTTCTTTTAATAGTTTCTTTCGGACTCCTTACCGCGACTTCGGCAATTTTAGGCATGATTTTCGGCAGTCAAGCGACGATTGTTACCCGCCATTTAAGTGATATTGATGTTGTAAATATATTTGGCGCGACATTAAATACCGTTCAAATTGTTGGCGGTTTAATTTCTATTCCTATAATTATTTTGTCTCTGGCGTATGTGCGTTATAAGACACGCTTCGGCCGAGCAGTAAGAGCGATTGAAGACGATAGTGAAGTAGCCGAATTGGTCGGAATTCCAAAAAATAAAATACTATTAAAAACTTTCTTCCTTTCAGGAATGCTGGCAGGCATGGGAGGAATACTGGAAGGACTGGATGTTGGAATTATCCCGGCATCAGGTTTTTTGTATATGCTACCGACAATCGTTGCTGTGGTAATCGGCGGAATGCAAAGTTTTTGGGGCGGAATTTTGGGCGCCTTTATTCTCGCCATTGCCCAGCAATTGACAATTGTTGTGTTTGGCGGAAGCTGGGTCCAAGCAGTCCCATTTGTTATTCTTATTATCATGCTTTGGATTCGGCCGGAAGGAATTTTAAAAAGATAATATGGAATATATTTTTCACATTTTAATACTTCTTTCTATTTATGGTATTTTAGCTTTGGCTCAAAATCTGGTAATGGGCGGAACCGGTCTGCTCACTATCGCCGGAGCCGCTTTCTATGGAATTGGAGCTTATGTGGCGGCAATTTTGGCGACAAAATTCGGATGGAGCATTATGGCAATATTATTAATTGCGCCAATTATTGCCGGACTTATTGCATTTCTGGTCGGAGCCAGTTTCGCCCGTTTTCGCGACGATTATTTTATGCTTGCAACGCTTGGTTTCCTGATGATATTCAACACCGTGGCAAAAAATTGGGAGACATTTACCAACGGATCTTTTGGAATAGCGGGAATTCCAAAACCATATATTTTAGGATTTACTTTGGATATGCCAATGACCTTTGTTGTCTTGGCAATTTTTATTCTCATAATTGTAGTGACAGTATCGTATCTAATCTCCCGCTCTTCATTCGGACGCGCATTAAATGCCATTCGTGAAGACGAAGACGCGCTCCAGATTTTCGGTTATCAGACATCCAGATATAAATTAATGATTTTCACTATTGGTGCCGCTTTCTCAGCTTTGGGTGGAGTGCTTTTCGCCAGTTATATCACTTTTGTTGACCCAAATTTATTTACGGTAAACGAATCTATCCTGCTCTGGGCAATGGTTATTTTGGGAGGAATCGGAAGAAATCGCGGAGCGTTAATTGGCGCGTTGTTTCTTGTTATCATTCCTGAAATACTCCGTTTTATCGGGTTTCCAACGGAATTTGCCGGGCTTATGAGGCAATGTATTTATGGATTATTACTGGTTCTTTTAATGCTTTACCAGCCCAGGGGAATTTTGGGAACATATAAATTATAAACATTATGAAATACATCTTGGAAACAAAAAATTTAGTGAAAAGTTTCGGCGGAGTGCATGCCGTAGACCATCTTTCTATTAATATTCCGGAAAAAATGATTACTGGCTTGGTGGGGCCTAATGGCAGCGGCAAAACTACGCTTATAAATATGCTCTCCGGTTTTTCCCCTCACAATAGCGGAGAAATATTTTTCTCTGATGTTGAAAGAAAAAAAATTATGCCGTGGGAAAATCAAGTTTACGGCATCACCCGCACTTTTCAGCAAGTGCGACTCTTTGATCAGATGAGCGTACTGGATAATATCCTCGTAATCTTGACCGAGCGGGCGCCATTTTACGCCCTTTTTGAACGCCACAGCGGGTATCATCTAAAATGCGCGGAAGATATTTTAAAAAAAATTGATTTATACGAGAAACGTTTTCATAATGCGGCAGATCTTTCCTACGGACAAAGAAAACTATTAGAGATTGGGCGAGTTTTGGCTATGGACGCCAATATAATTCTTTTTGATGAGCCTTTTGCTGGACTTTTTCCGGAAGTAATAAAAAAAATTGAGAAAATTGTCCTGAATTTGAAGCAAGAAGGCAAAAGCGTCGTCCTGGTTGAACACAACATGGCAATCATTCGCAAATTGTGCGACCATTTAATCGTAATGGATGCGGGAAAATTGCTGGCCGAGGGGCATCCGGAGAAAGTCCTGTCGGAAAAAATTGTTTTGGAAGCGTATTTAGGAGAATAATTTTTTATTTTAAAAACCATGGAAAAAGAAAAATTTTTAGAATTAAAAAATATGGAAGCGGGATATAATGAGACAAAAATCCTTCATGATGTTTCGCTTTTTATCAATGAAGGGGAAATCGTCGCTCTGATGGGCCCCAATGGCGCTGGAAAATCCACAATTTTGAAAGCGATTTTCGGATTGATACCGCATACCGGGAATATTTTTTATGAAGGAGAAAAAATTCATCCGGCACCGGATAGGTTGGTTAAAATGGGTATCGCTTTCGTCCCTCAAGGTAGACGCGTATTCAATAATTTGACTGTGGAAGAAAATTTGGAAATCGGCGGATTCTTCTTGAATGACAAAACTGAATGCAGCCGCAGGGTAGAACATCTTTTTCATCTTTTCCCGATGCTCCACGAAAAACGCAGAGAATATGCGGGTTCCCTCTCCGGCGGACAACAACAACTTCTGTCTATCGCCCGCGGGCTGATGACTCAGCCAAAATTGTTGTTGTTGGACGAACCCACGCTCGGCCTGGCTCCAAAAGTTGTCAAAGAAATATTTCAAATGATTAAAACAATTAATAAAAATCATAAAACTGCGATTATGGTGGTGGAACATAATCTTCATTCCCTTTTGCCGATTACTCATCGCGCTTATGTGCTTGCCCATGGGAAAATCGTCGCTTCAGATACCGGCCCTGTTATCGCCCAGAGCGACATTTTGGAACGTGTCTTTATGGGTAAGATTTAGTAAAATTATTTTATGAAGAAAGTCTGCCAAAATTGTAAGAAAAATTTTGAAATAAAGAAAGAAGATTTAAACTTTTACGAAAGAATAAAGGTCCCGCCTCCTACCTTTTGCCCCAAATGCCGGCTGGCCAGAAAACTGCTCTGGAGAAATGAGCGTTCTTTGTATAGAAGAACATGCGATTTGTGCAAAAAAAATATTATTTCGATGTATAAAGCCGATGCGCCATTCCCGGTATATTGCCACGAATGCTGGTGGAGCGATAAATGGAACCCGCTTGACTATGGAATGGACTACGATTTCGATTTGCCATTTTTCGAACAATTCCGCCAACTATCTGAAAAAGTGCCGCGTGCATCTTCTTATGAAACAAAAAATGTGGACTGCAATTATTGCAATTATTGTACTCACAGCAGGGGCTGTTATCTCTTATTCGGCAGTTGGTTTGACGAAAATTGCGGCTATGGACAAACTGTCCTTGAAAGCAAAGAATGCTGGGACTGCTTATTCCTCAAAAAATGCGAGCTTTGCTATTCTTCATCCGATCTCGTCCAGTGCTCTCAAGTCCATTTCAGCCAAAATTGTTCCAACTGCATAGATTCCATGTTTTTGTATGATTGTCGTAATTGCCAAAATTGCCTTTTCAGCTGGAATTTAAGGAATAAAAACTACCATATCTTCAACCAGCCAGTGTCTAAAGAAAAATTTAATGAATTTAAAACGGAATTACTGAATTTTCGTGACGTACTTGAGAAGAATTGGAGAGAATTTAAAAAAAGCGTAGCCGAAAAAGCAATTCATAAATATATGACCGGTGAACGGAATCACGATGTTTCCGGAGAATTAATCTACGGATCAAAAAATGTAAAAAATTCTTATTATATTCACGATGGAGAAAACGAGAAATATGCTCAGCGTGGCGGGGTGGGTCAAAAAGATTCCATGGATGTATTCGGCTGTCATTCAGGTGAACTGATTTATGAATGCAACAGCGTGGATTTTTCCTCGCGTTGCTTATTCGGGTCCAATGCAGAGAATAACGTCAACGTTTCCTATGCAATAGATTGTGAGCATGCTAACAACGCCTTCGGCTGTATCGGACTGCGCAAAAAAGAATATTGCATTCTAAATAAGCAATATGACGAGAAAACATATAAAGAATTGCTCCCAAAAATCACCGCCCACATGGATACTCTGCCTTTCTCCGACAACCGAGGCCGGATTTATAAATATGGAGAATTTTTTCCTCCCGAACTCTCTCCTCACGCGTACAACGAAAGCATTGCGCAGGAATGGGTGCCTTTAAAGAAAGATGATGCTGTGAAGCTTGGCTATGCGTGGGATAGTGCAGAAGAAAAAAGCTACGAACCTACCAAGAACTGGCGAGACCTGCCGGAAATTAATAAGGCAGACAATGGCATTCTTTCAGAAATTATCCTTTGTCAAGATTGGGATGAAAATAAGGAGAAGGCGCAAAATCACAAATGCACCAAAGCCTTTCGGATAATTCAAAATGAATTATCCTTTTACAAGAGGTTCGGAATACCTTTGCCTCGCAAATGCCCGAACAGCCGTTATTTCGAGCTTTCCGAGCTTCGTAATAAGCCAAACTTCTGGCCCCGTTCCTGTATGTGCGAAATAAAAAATCACGCCCATGGCGCTAAAAAATGCGAGAACGAATTTGAAACTTCCTACTCCCCCGACCGGCCGGAAATAGTTTATTGCGAAACCTGCTATCAACAAGAGGTTTCTTAATTTATTTTCTCTCACAAGTATTTTTCTACTGAAAAATCTCGCGAGCCCTCCTCGCCTCGTCAGGCTCTGGCCTTGCGATCGGGTCCCTTCCCCGATCTCACTCCATGCTTAGCATGCAATTTTTCTATTTCCTCTTCCTCCAGTTCTTCTTTTTTTTCTTTGCCGCGCTCGCCGAGAGTCCGAAGCTCCGCATCGCCGAGCATATTGAGCGACCTTACCAGTTCCGAGAGGTGCTCCACCGTATTTTTCTCCGGCGCATCCAAAATTTCTTCAAGCAAGGCGTGCAAAATCCACCCCATCCTCGGCCCCGGTTTAATACCAAGCTCTTTCATCATAAATTCTCCATCAATTTTTAATTGACCGACGGAAATCGGGTCGCGCAACGCCTCTTCGATCATCGCGAAGTATTTCCGTAAGCGATATGGCGCTTCTTTTTTCTTCATTCCTACTCTATCGCACTCACGAACATTCATCAGAAGCCAGATATTTCCTATTCCGACTTTTGTAATAATTCTTCGCACGGCGGAGAGCGTAATCAATTCCGTGTCCGAAAAAAACATATGATTACGCACAAGTTTTTCCACCAATTCAGTTTCTTTTTTCGAAAATTTCAATCTTTCCATTATTTTTTTCGCCATTCTCGCGCCGACAACTTCATGACCGTAAAAAGTAAACTTCTTCTTGGCCGAAGATGTATGCTTTTTTGAATGGTCTGGTTGAGCTCGTTCATTTTTAAAATTTTGCACGGGCGACCCGAGGACCTGAGAAAAAGCATCAGCTGAGGCCAATCTGCGTGACCTTGGTTTCCCAATATCGTGAAAAAGCGCCGCCAGCCTTATTTCCAAAGGCCAATTTTTGTCTGCGGCATGCTGAACAGCGTGGAGTAAATGTTCCCAGACATCATAAATATGTTCGCCTAATTGTTCGCATCCCATCCCCTCTTCCAGTTCCGGAATTATATTTTTTAACAAGTTGAATTTCTGCAACATCACGATCCCGCTGGCTGGATTTTGAGACATAATTATTTTCGCGAATTCATCACGAATTCTTTCTTCAGATATTTTTTTTATCAGGTCCGCATTTTTCAAAATACTTTCCATTGTTTCATACGACACAGAAAAGTTGAGTTGGCAAGCGAAACGCACAGCCCGAAGCATCCGGAGCGCATCCTCGGAAAAACGGTCATCCGGGCTCCCTACCGCTTTTAGTGTTTTATTTTTGATGTCCTTTATACCTCCAAACAAGTCGGTTGTGTGTCCTTTAGAATCCATCGCGAGCGCATTTACCGTAAAATCTCGCCTTTTAAGGTCATCTTCTATTTTATCGCTAAATTGGACCTCGTCTGGATGTCTAAAATCAGTGTATTTTGTTTCAATTCGGTAAGGAGTTACTTCAATTGTAGATGTTCCATGTGAAACGTCCCCCTCGAGTGTTTCACGAATAACCACTCCAACAGTTCCAAATGTATTTTCATATACGGTCTTTTCAAAAAGCCCTATGATTTGCTCCGGCTTGGCATTGGTCGTAATATCCCAATCCTTAGGTTCTATGTCCATTATAAGGTCACGAACACAACCACCGACTAGATATGCCTCAAAGCCCGCTTTCTCAAGCGTGTCCGTTACATGTGAAACCTCTTTGGGTATTTTCGATATTAAATTTTTAGTATCTTGTTCCACTTTGGAAATATGTGCGGCCAGAGAGAATCGAACTCTCGTCTCATCCTTGGCAAGGACGTGTTCTACCACTAAACCATGACCGCAGATTATTGATAATCCTACTATTTAGTTTTATAATATGGCTTTGTTGACACAATAAACCATTAAACCATGACCGCTGATTATTGATGCATAAAGACCATCAAATATGACCGCTGATTATTTTTTAATACGTTAATTATATATTATATTCGGTTTATTGCAATTTTGTATTTTAAGCTTATAAAATATAGATATTTTGATTATTTTTTAAATAATGTATAATTAAATATGAGTATCTTGCACCCGTAGTGAAATGGATATCACAACAGTCTTCGGAACTGTCGTTGGGGGTTCGAATCCCTCCGGGTGCACACGAAAAAGCATATTTATATGCTTTTGTGGGGGATTCGAAAGATTTTTTGTTATTTTACAAAGTAAAATCAAAAAATACCTGGCCATGTAATGGCCGAATCCCTCCGGGTGCACCACATGCTCTCATCGTTCAATGGATAGGACGCAAGATTCCGGATCTTGTAATTGAGGTTCGACTCCTCATGGGAGCACTAAGTATGGTTATTAAAATGTCCTTTATAACACTACCTCTTTGCTTATTAAATATAAGGATTTTGTTGAAAAATGTGGATAACTATGTTAGTAATGTTTATAAAGGACATTGCTAGAAGTTGTCTTTTACGGCCATTTTTATCTAAAATATGTTGTTAAATAAAGATATTCCTGCCTGCGCAGGCAGGTTAATAAAAGACATAAAAATTAATACTATGTTTCACGTGAAACACGTTTCTCATGAAACATTACTAGAGCTTAGAAACTATAACCTAAAACCAAACTATATGCCCAAGATTTTTACCTCTAAAACGCAAAAGACGGGAGAAACTGGAGAGGGTGTCGCCAGTAGGTTTCTCGTGAAACATGGTTTTTCAATATTAGACCGAAATTACACCAAAAAATGGGGAGAGATAGACATAATTGCCGAAAAAGCCAATAAAATATACTTTGTGGAAGTTAAAAGTATTTCGACCCCCTCTTTAATTCTCCCCCTTAGCAGGGGGAGCGGATTGGATGAATATCACCCTGAAGACAATATGCATCCTTGGAAATTAAAACGATTATCACGGACAATTCAAACTTATCTTTTATCTAAAAAAATACCGGAGGAAAAAGAGTGGCAAGTGGATTTATTGGTTGTATTTTTGGACTTAAAAAACAAAAAAGCTCGGGTGAAAGTGGTAAAAGACATAATTTTGTGATATATTGTTTCAGCATTTCAACGAACCCGCCGTTGCGGGCTTCTAAGCGGGCTTGCCTCGCCGAAGTCCGCTATGGCGGGTGAAGGCGGGCCGTAGTATACCGGTAGTACAAGTGCTTTGGGAGTTTACATTATCTCCCAAAGTGATATAATCTATGCATGCAGGAAAAAGTAAAATGTTGCGATTATTGTAAAAAGTTCTATCCAGAAAATTCTTTTGGAATAGCCCTAACGCGTAATAATAAAGTTTACCGACGCAGAAAATGTTCTGATTGCTACCGATTAACAAAACAAAAGCTCATACAAAAATATTTTCAGTGGCTTAATGATTATAAACATAAGCGTGGATGTGGTAGATGTAAAATTACAGATGCAAGAGTGTTAGATTTTCACCATAAGGACGACCAACATAAATTATTCACTGTCGGAGGTTTTCGTCGGTCTGTCGGTTTTGATCGTATACAGGAAGAAGTAAAAAAATGCGAAGTGGTCTGCGCAAATTGCCACAGAATTATGCATGATGAGTTAAGAAGGCGTTCGTCCACAAAAAACGGGGTATAGTGTAATGGTAGCACGAGTGCTTTGGGAGCATTTAGTCTCGGTTCGAGTCCGAGTACCCCGACATGTTATTTGAGTTTTTGCGGGATTAGTTTAATGGTAAAATAACAGTTTTAAACTGTGGACAGGAGTTCGATTCTCCTATCCCGCACAGAATTTATAGACATCCGTATATTTAATATATACAATACCCCTATGTCTTTGTTTGAAAAACCAAAAAAATTCATAAAAGACTTACGAAAAGGACCCGAGGTCACCAGCGTTTTCGGGGAAGAGCGTATTGGCACAAATTTAGACAATCAAGACCAGAGGGTGGCTCAAGCCAAATTACGCTTGGATAGGATCCAGGGGTTTAAATTGGCCGAGCAAGTAAACGATTTTTTTGAACGGCACAATATACAAGCCGGGCCAACGGTTCTCCCGGCGGTAAAATTACGTTTTCTCCGAGAAATTACTCCAAATCCTGATGCTGATGAAAATAGGGTAGCGGAGAAATTAAACTTCCTCGCCCGACGGCTTGAAAGAGAAGAAAACAAACTTGCAAATCCAGAAAATCCGCTACCTCCGGTTGGCATAGAAACCGAATTACCGGATGAAATTTTTCCCCCTGCCTTTATTGCTGCGCTGCTTATTTATCTTATTTCGCGGGAATCAT
>Ga0076130_103_pt1 | contig 15131 bp, 14 predicted proteins | sample RifGroC2_FD_67716 | JGI IMG/M metagenome (GOLD analysis project Ga0076130, IMG submission 67716) | Parcubacteria (Nomurabacteria) bacterium GW2011_GWC2_41_8 | reverse complement strand
CCCTCTTCATGAAGAGGGCTATAAACTTTTTCTATCAAAAGTTTGAAATGGTGTTGCAATACAACTTTCCAATTTATCTGGAAAACGCGTTTCAAAGTCAGGAATTGGTTCATTCCATTCCATAAATTCCTTGGCGAGTTGAAAAGCGATATATTCCACATCTGCCAGATTAATACGTTTAATCGTTTGACGTGCCATAAAATTTTAATTATTCTTTTCCGAGTTTTCGCAATGCGGGACCATATTTCTTTACCACACGCTTAACAACATCTTCTATATCCTTTTTGCGACGATCTGGCACAAAAACGCCTAAAATGGTCTCATATTCTTCTCTTGGAATAATATAATTTCTTCCAATTTTTTCAGCATGTATTTGGCCTGACCGAATCTTCTTAAAAATAGCAACTCTGGAAACACCAAGAAGTTTCGCTATTTCCGGCGCAGAAAAGTACTTTTTGCTCTCTCCTTCAAAAATATGCTTATTTTTCAACATATATATAGGTTAACATATGTTAACTCATAAATCAATGGGCTAGATATCAATCTCCGCTAATTTTGCATTTGATTGGATGAAAGATTTGCGGGGAGGGACTTCGGAGCCCATGAGGATGTCAAAGATTTTATTCGCTTCCTCTGCATCAGAAATATCCACGCGCTTGAGAACGCGATGTGCGGGATCCATCGTCGTCTCCCAGAGTTCTTCCGGATTCATTTCACCGAGACCTTTGAAACGCTGGATATGTATTTTGTTAGGTTTAGCCCCGACGTTCTCCTCAGGAGAAGTCGGAGTCCCGACCCCTTCAGGCGTCGGGAGTTCTTCCACTTCCTGTATTTCACTCACGTCCGCGTTCTTGCCGACAATTTTTATTTTTTCATTATCGGTGTATGCGTAAGAAATCTCTTTCCCCTTTTTTATTTTATAGAGTGGTGGCTGGGCAATATAAATATACCCGGCATCAATCACTTGCCTGAAATATCTGTAGAAAAGAGTCAGAAGCAATGTACGGATATGTGAACCGTCCACGTCGGCATCGGTCGCAATAATTATTTTATGATAACGAATTTTCTCCAGGTCAAAAGTATCCCCGATAGATGTGCCCATCGCAATAACTAAAGATTTAACTTCTTTGGAAGCAAGCATCTTATCTATGCGCGCGCGCTCCACATTTAAAATTTTTCCGCGTAGTGGCAATATCGCCTGGGTGCGGCGGTCCCGTCCTTGTTTTGCCGAACCGCCTGCCGAGTCTCCTTCCACTAAGAATAATTCCGATTCTGAAGCATTTTTGCTTTGGCAGTCTGCCAATTTTCCGGGCAAAGTCATCCCCTCAAGCGCACCCTTGCGAAGCACTGAATCCTTGGCTGCCTTGGCCGCTTTGCGGGCCTTTAGGGCCAGAATTGACTTGTTTATTATAGATTTGGCGTCATCCGGGTTTTCTTCCAGAAAGTTCGCGAATCCCTCGCCGAATACGGTCGCCACGGCGCCCTGAGCTTCCATGCTTCCCAATTTTCCCTTGGTCTGCCCTTCAAATTGTATCTCGCGAAGCTTGACCGAAATAACTACCGTCAAACCTTCCAGGACATCTTCGCCCGTAAATCCGCCTTCGGACTCTTTCATCATTTCATTTTTCTTACAGTAGGTGTTGAGCGTTCTGGTAAGCGCCGTCTTAAAACCGGTTACATGCGTCCCGCCCTCCTGGGTGAAAATATTGTTGGCGAAAGGGAAAATCCTGTCCACGATATCATCCACATACTGCAGGGCTATCTCTACTCCCACGCCATCCAGTTCTCTTTCAATATAAAAAATATTATTCTGGACCGGTTTGACAAATTTATTGTAATACTTTACCAGAGAAATCAGTCCGCCTTCAAAATAGAAAGCAACAGAGGGAAGCTCAAGCCCAAGTTCGCGGAAATAAAATACATCCTCGTCATTGAGCCCCTTTTTATCGTCCCAGCCGCGGGCGTCAATTATTAAAATCTTCAATCCTTTCACCAAATAGGCTTGTTGGCGAATGTGGCTGATGACCGTGTTCCAGTCAAATACAATCTTACCAAAAATTTCCTGGTCGGGCTCAAAAGTAATTATGGTTCCGTGCATCTTTGATGCCCCGTTTTTTTTTACAGCGAACTTTTTCTTGCCTTTAGAATATTCTTGAATATATTTTCCGCCATCCCTATGCACTTCCGCCTTGCAATAGATGGAAAGCGCGTTTACCACCGATGCGCCGACTCCGTGTAAGCCTCCGGAAACTTTATACCCGCTATTTTCGCCGCCGAATTTTCCTCCGGCATGCAGCGTCGTCATCACGGTTTCCAGCGCGGAAACTTTTGTTTTTTTATGCATATCCACCGGAACGCCCCGGCCGTTGTCCGCCACGCGAATACGGTTGCCCGGAAGAAAAACAATTTCAATGTCATTGCAAAAACCTCCCATCGCCTCATCGCGGGAATTGTCAAAAATCTCCCATATTAAATGATGAAGCCCTTCCGGCCCTGTAGTGCCAATATACATGCCTGGACGGCGCCTGACGGGCTCCAGGCCCTCTAGAACGGATATGTCAGAGGCATCATAATGGTGCCCTTTTTCGGCACCTTTTTTTGCTCCTTTTTCGTCTTTTCCTCCCTTTGCCATATACTCCTATTATAGCAAATTTTACCGCACTTGCCAACCATTATTCTCCTTGATTTTATTGGTTATTTGAGTCATAACTGCATTTATTTCCGCATCTGTAAGAGTCCTATCAAAAGACTGGAAAACTACCCTAAAAGCATAAGAGATTTTATCGTCCTTTTTAAACTCATCAAAGAGTTCCGGGCCACGAATTGCAAGACTTCCGGCATTATTTTTTATAATTTTTTCTACATCTTTACTTTTAACTCCCTCCGGCACCCAGACGGCAATATCGCGTGCGATAAAAGGAAACAAGGACCACATCTTAAAAGCTCCGCCTGTGTGCTTTTGCGAACGGTGACGTTGCGAAGCAGGATATTCCTGAGCAAAAGCATCAGGCGAGGCTGATTTACAAAATTCTTCAAGACTCATTTCTTTTACTTCTTTTTTATTTCCATAAGCCACATTCATTTCTTCCCCGCTCTTTTTAAACACCGTTCCAATTTCAAAAATTTTTATTTCGTCCATCCCCAACAAAGGCACGTTGAGTTGGTTTAATTTCAAACTTTCCTTCAGTCCGTCAGTCAGATTCGTCCGCAAAAATTTTTTATCCGAAGCGCTCTGCATCACTTCCACTTCCCCACTATTACAAAAAGTATAAGTCATTACTTCACTATATCCTTCGCCGAGCAATTTATTTCTCGCCCAGGAAATCTTCGCATAAGTTTCATTTACTTTTGTTTTAAAATTAATTTTTGGTATTTTTCCTTTTACTTTGTCATAGCCAATAATCCTTCCGATTTCTTCTGCCATATCTTCCTCAATTACTAAATCAAGCCGCATCGGTGGCACGGTGATTACGTATTCTTCTCCCCCTGCTAAGGGGGAGTGCCCATCGGGCGAGGGGGTCTTTGTATATTCAAAGTTATATCTTTTCAAAATATCTTCCACTTGAGACACAGAAATGTCCAAACCAAGAATTTTTGAAATTTTTTCCACCGAGAAAGAAAGCTTTCTGATCTCCTGTTTTTGGGGATAGACATCGACAATGTTTTCAAAAATAGCTTCCGGACACATTTCTAAAATAAGCGCCGATAATTCCAGCATAGCGTGCGGGCCAAGTTCCGGAGATAAATCGTTTTCAAAGCGCTTGCGTGCGTCCGTAAATATATTCAAAGCCTGCGCGGTTTTTCTTACGGAAGTTGGATTAAAATTAGCAACTTCCAGAATTATATCTTTTGTATTATTATCTACTTCCGCAATTTTCCCGCCCTTGATGCCAGCAATGGCTAAGACATTCTTATCGTCCGAAATGACCATATTTGAAGATTTGAACTTTATTTCTTTATTGTCCAGGGTGGTCATCTCCTCGCCGTCTTTACCGTTTCGGACAATTATGTCGCCCTGTATTTTATCCAAATCAAAAGCATGTGCGGGCTGACCGCAATCAAACATCACAATATTCGCCGCATCTACCACATTATTTATGCTTCTCTGCCCTATTGACTCCAGATGCTTTATGACCCATTCCGGACTGGTGCCAATTTTAATATTCTTTACAATTCTCCCCATATATCTTCTACATTTATCTGATTGGACATCAATTTTTAATTCTGCCTGCCCCGCCGGAGCCTTGGGCGCAGGCGGGGGAATTTTATACTTCGGAGCAGGATCAACATACTTTATATTTAAAAGTGAAGCGAGTTCACGCGCCACGCCCTGGTGGCTAAGTAAATCATGCGCGCGGTTTGGCAAGATTTTCAAATCAAAAATATTATCATCCCCTTTTTTCTCTAAACTCTCAACTTCACAAAGATGGTAATTAAAAACATCCACAAATTTTTTTGCATCAGGTGCTTCCGGTATATACCATTTGAGCCAATTGTAAGAAATCAACATAAATTAAGTTATTAAAACTGATTGAGGCGTAAATCTCCCTGATAAAAAAGTCTAACATCCGGAATACCCCATTTAATCATAGCAATACGGTCCAATCCTCCGCCGAAAGCAAAACCTTGGTATTTTTTAGGGTCCAAGCCGCAATTTTTGAGTACATTTGGGTGTAAAACACCTGAACCCATCATCTCAAGCCACTTCCCTTTGAACTTGGCGAAAACTTCCAGAGATGGTTCGGTAAAAGGGAAAAAACTGGGGCGAAATTCTACCTCCACATCATCACTCAACATTTTTTTGTAAAAATGGGTTAATACGCCCTTCAAATCAGCAAGGGAAACATTTTCTCCCACCATTGCTCCGTCTATCTGATAAAATTGCATTTCGTGCGTTGCATCCGTAGCTTCGTTGCGGAAAACTTTTCCGATGGAAATAAAAGCGGCTGGCAATCTGCCGTCTTTGCCCGCTTGCTCAATCGCGCGGGCGGTTACGGTCGTCGTATGTGTTCGCAACACAGATTTTGAATTACCACCCCCTGCCCCCTCCTTATCAAGGCGGGGAGGATTCTTTTCTCCTCCTGCCTGAGGAGGAGTGCCCGAAGGACGAGGTGGTTCTTTTATCCAAAATGTATCCTGCATATCCAGCGCCGGATGGTCTTTCGAAAAATTCAAGGCGTAAAAGTTATACCAGTCGCTCTCCAGCTCCGGCCCGGTCGCGATTTCAAAACCAAGCTCCGAAAAAGCCCGATAAGCCTCCTCGGCTAACAGAGAAAGCGGATGTATTGTGCCCTTTTTTATGTCTTCGTTCATTGATTAATGATGCGGGTGAATGGAGCCATCATGTCCTAATTTATATTCAACCGTTTTGCCATTAACATGAGCAGAAAAAACACCACTTTGATGATTTTCAACATGTTTAAATAATTGATCTCTTAGCTCATCACTCATGCCTGCTAGGGCAGCATACGCGTGAGGGTGATTAGTAGCGTTAATATCATGCTCACCTATTTTTAGTCTTACATTTTCGTCTGACATATATTTAATAAAAATTAACTTATAATAAACAGATTATACCAAAAAATACCTATTTTACCAGTCATTTTTTCTTATAAATTTCTGCCATCCGGCAGTATTCGCATTCGGTATTTTTGCCGTAAGAATTGTAGCGGCACTCCCGCTCCAACCAACGTCCGTTTTTCACCGACTCATCGTAATCAGCAATATCTTTTTTTAGCAGTCTAATTTCTTTTTCGGTGATTATTCTCTCATAAAAACTTTCTTTTTCATCTTTCGCTTCTAGAAATTCTAGCCGGCTTTCACTGACACTTACTTTCCACTCGGGGCTTTGATTAATTAAAAAAGAATACATCGCAAGCTGCCGTAAATTTCCACTCATCCTTCCTTCTTCGTCAAGCTTCTCAATTTCGAACTTTTTTCTTACTCCTCCGGTCTTAAAGTCCGTCACCCGCACCTCTTTGCCGTTTAAGTTTTCAATAAGGTCGATTTTCCCGTAAATCTTCAGGTGCGGATAATCGTTGTCTTTTATGGCAATGCTTTCTTCGGTCTTGCGGCTGAATTTTATTTCTTTCAGGCGGTTCTCTGTCCAGGATAAAACTACGCTTAAAATTTCTTTTCCTATTCGCATACGTTCTCTGGAATCTTCAAACTCCCGCTTCAAAACCTCTTCGGTAACGATATCCTCGACTTCGCCCGGAGTTGGAATATTTTTCATCTTCAAAATCCTGTCTATTGACGCATGGACGGCAATACCGAATTCCAAAACTTCAATTTTATCTTTAGGCAGCTGCAATAAATTTTCAAAATACCATTTCCACGGGCATTCAAAGAAATTATTAAGCAACGAGACAGAAACATACCTGTCTTTGTATTTGTCTTTCACCAGCTTCGCCAGATGTGAAAGGTTCGTATTTTTATGAATTTTTTTCTTTAGGGCCTGAGCCTTCTCTTTTTTAAAGACTTGGGGAGGCAAATCCGCTATAACCCTAGCAAGCTCCTGACTTCCTCCTTTCAAAGATTCTTTGGAATAAGAAAGGGTGCAGAATCTTTTGGCCCGGGTTATGGCCACATAGAGTTTGCGTTTTATGGCATCTATGTCTCGTTCTTCAACCCCCTCCGCTATACTCTCGGATAATGTAAAGCCCATATGCCTGCCACCCACCAGTGATTTCTCATCCATGTGCGCAATCCAAACATAATCGAATTCCAACCCCTTCGAAGAATGCATAGTAAGAACTTTCACCCCCTCAGAAGAAGTAGTGAGAATTGGTATATGTTCATTATAAAATTCCAATTTTTCCAAATACGAAACGAACTGTGTGAATGTGATGTTGGGATTCTTTTCTTCTTCCCGAATCAAAAGTCCTAAAACGGTATCTAAAATTTCTTTGCCTGAAATAATTTTTTTCTCCCTGTTTTCGTTCTCAAATAGTTCTTGTCCGATTATTTGAATTAATGATTTCAAATCATTATCTTTAGAATCATCTTTCCATTTAATAAGTTCCCTAATCCACTTCTCTACATTATTGTCAGCGGAAAAAAGAGTCGGAACTTTTTCGGAGATTTTTTCGAAAGAAAATTCTCGCATATTTTGAGAAACTATAAAAGCATGAGCCGAAAGTGGTTCGATGCCTGATATCTTGTCAAAAAAAGACAGGGCTAGAGACGTAATATCTCCATTATTAATTATTTTCAAAACTCGGATGAGTGCCTGCGTTTCCTCCTGGTCGAAAAGGCTTAGAGCTTCAAGGGTTCCGACTGGCACTCCCCCTTCATGTAATAATTCAAGTGCTCTGCGGACTTGTCTGTTCTTTGGCACCAGTATCGCGCAATCGTTAGAGTTTATCCCCTTTTTTATTTTTTCTTTTATATCAATTAAGGCGGCATAAATTTCCTCTTCCGGATTATCGGCCTCAAATAGTCTTATTATATGTTTTTCTTTATTTTGGCTTTTCAGTTTCTGGTCGGATAATACACTTTGCAGGAGTGCATGAGAAGCATCCAAGATCACCTGCGTAGAGCGATAATTGTCTACCAAGGTGATAAGCTTGGCGTCCGGAAATGTCTTCTTGAAACCGGCAAAGTATTCTATCGAAGCTCCGCTAAATCCATAAATGAGCTGCCTATCGTCGCCGACCACAAAAATGTCCGGCCTTTCAACAGCAGCCCAAACGCTGGTTAAAAATTCATTTTGCACGCGGGAAGAATCCTGATGCTCGTCTATGAGAATATACAAATATCTTTCTCGGATGAGTGAAGCGGCTTCATTGGAAACTTCCACAATCTTTAACAGAGATTCCAAAATGTCGTCATAATCCAACACATTTTTTTCCTTCTTTTTTTTCTCATATAAATCAATAAATATAATAACCTCCTTGGTCCGTTCCAGGCTTTCACTTCTTTTGGCGTCTTTTTTAAATTTGCTTTCGCCCAAATCTGCAACTTCTTTATCGATGCTCTTTGAAAATTCTTTGAGTGTTATACGCCCCCTTTTTAAAAGTGAGATGAGAGACTTTAGGTCTTGAAAATACCGCATAGGATTACCCCGCGGGCGAAGGTATTCCCAATCATTGTCCCGTAATATTTGGTCGAAAAATATCGCCCGGTCGGTGTCTTCCAAAAGTTTCGGCGCTGCCGTGAGCCTAAGAACCTTAAAATGTTCTTCTATTATTTTCATACCAAAGCTATGGAAGGTAAAAATATTTACTTTTTCTCCCGATTTACCGATATAACGATTCAAGCGCTCTTTCATGGCATCCACTCCGGAATTTGTAAAAGTGAGACATAAAATCCCGTCTGCCTTGATGTCGGTTTTCTGTAAGATATTAGCAATGCGAAGCGCCAGAATCTGCGTTTTGCCCGTCCCGGGGCCTGCCACCACCATTACCGGACCGTCTATAGTGTCCACGGCCTCTTTTTGAGCCTTGTTTAGATTTTTATATTTCTCGCCAAAAACATCACTATCGCCCATAGACACATTTTAACACCTTAAGAGACTTTCTCCATCTGCATTATATAACCAAATTATGTGTCAAATAAACGGTAAAATGCTTTCTTTTTATTGGAAATAATGTAAATTAGAGACAAGGAGGATTCGCATAGCGGTCTAGTGCCGAAGGAAATATAGACTTGGAAAGCGCTTTTTTGTTTGTTAGTATTTGAATTGAAAAATGGAGGGTTCGCATAGCGGTCTAGTGCGCACGCTTGGAAAGCGTGTGTGGAGCAATCCACCAGGAGTTCGAATCTCCTACCCTCCGCCTTCGATTGCCGAAAATAATTTATTTAGGCGGGGATATCTATTCGCTCTGATCGGTCTTCTTGATCGGCTTTTTGTCTGGCACGAACAACTTCTTCCATGTGAGTAAGTTCCGTCCTGGCCTGCGTTTCATTTTTGCCTTGCGTCATAAGTTTTTTCATCTCTTCCTCCCATTCTTCCGGAAGATATTTAAAGCCAGAACCTTGATAACCCGAATTATTTAAATTTTTTGGTTTTTCTATTTTCATAAATTTATTTACTTTTTACACCTCTAATAAAGGCATTATAACATACTTAAAAATTCTTTCTCGCTTAATATTTTTACACCCAGCTTTTCGGCAACTTTAAGCTTGGAGCCCGGGTCCGCTCCGGCTACGATATAGGAAGTATTTTTTGAGACGGAACCCGCGACTTTCCCTCCGAGAGCCAGGATTCTTTCTTTAGCAATTTCTCGGGACATTTGGGAAAGCGTCCCGGTCAAAACGAAATGTAATTCGGTAAATTTGTCGGCTTTCTTTTTTTCCGCTCTTTCCACGATTACGCCATTTCTTTGCAATTTTTTTATGAAATTCAAATTATTTTTATTATTAAAAAAATCATAAACGCTTTTTGATACAGCCGGGCCGATGTTTTCTATACTATCTATCTCAGCAAGGACTCCCCTTGCTGAAGTTATTAATTTTTCCAGAGTGCCAAAGTGTAGCGCTAAATCTCTTGCTGTTTCCTCCCCCACATGCAGGATTCCGAGCGCCCACAGAAAGCGTGAAAAAGGGATTTTCTTTTTATTTTTTATTTCATTGATTATGTTTTCCGCCGATTTTTCCCCAAAGCGTTCCAGGAGCGCTATATCTTCTTTTTTAAGGGTGAAAATGTCGGCTGCGTCGGTAATGAGCCCTTCGTCCTTGAATCTTCTCAGTATTTTCGGGCCTAATTCATAAATTTCAAAGACAGAAACAAAATGCTCTAAATACCTTTCGTTTTTTGCCGGGCATTTAGGATTGCTGCAATAATGAGCGACAGAGATATTCTCCAGCTCGCAAGATTTCTGAGTCGCGTAAGTCCCACCCGGTACCCCGGGAAGGGTCAAGCGCGAAGAAATCTCGTGAGCCGAAGAATCCCCCATCTTTTTCTTCCTAACTTTTCCTCCGCAGGCCGGGCATTTGTCCGGCATTTTGAATTTTTTTTCTTTGCCTGTCCGCATCCGAATCAGCACCTCCACTACTTTCGGTATCACATCGCCGGCTTTTTCTATCACGACCGTATCCCCGATACGCAAATCAAGGCGCTCTATCTGGTCCATATTATGGAGAGTAGCCTTGGACACCCGGGAACCCGCCACCAGCGTCGGCTCAAAAAGAGCGAGCGGTGTCAATACACCGGTACGCCCGACATTTACCTTTATATCCTTTACTATTGTTGTCGCTCTTTCCGCCGGATATTTGAATGCCACCATAAAGCGCGGCGCCTTGCCGACCACCCCTAGTGTCTCCTGTAATTTCAAATCGTCCACCGAGACAACGACGCCGTCCGTGCCGTAGAGAAAATCGGGCCTGATTTTTTCAAATTTCTTTATGAAAGTAAACACTTCATTCATATTAGCGCACAGAGCCTCCAATTTCTCAACTTTAAATCCAATCCTGCGGAGCATTTGATGTTTTTCGGAGTGGGTTTGCATAGCCGAATCATGAATTTTCTGAGTCGCGTAAGTCCCACCCCGTACTCGGGGAAGGGTCAAGCGCGAAGAAAATTCATGATTCGGCGTAGCCTCGGCTATATCGTAAGCAAAAAAATCCAATTCCCTTTTGGCGGCTAATTTTGGATCCAGCTGCCGCAAACTTCCTGCCGCGGCATTTCGGGTATTGGCAAAAAGGGGTTTTCCTTTTTTCTCATTTTCTTTATTCAATTTAACGAGCATTTCTTTGCTCAAAAGCGCTTCTCCGCGGATTTCCAGGTGCGGAAGGTATGGTTTTTGGAGAAGAAGTGGAATTGAATGTATGGTTTTGAGATTTTGGGTTATGTCTTCCCCAATTAATCCGTCTCCTCTCGTTGCGCCGCGCATAAACTTGCCATTTTCATAAACAAGCGAAACTGCCAACCCGTCAAACTTGACTTCGCAAAAATAATTAAATTTCGCGCGCGCAGGTAAAAGCTTTTTGATTCTTGTTTCCCACTCATATAATTCTGTCTCACTAAAAGCATCATTAAGAGAAAGCATGCGGGTTTTGTGCTGAACTTTTACAAATTTATTAAGCGGTTTGCCGGCTACTCTGTTTTCCGGAGCATTTAAATCGTTAAATTCGGGGTATTTTTTCAAAAGCTCTTTAAGCTCGTGAGTGAGAGAATCGTAAACATCGTCGGTTACACCGGGGGCGTTTTGGGTATGATATAAATCACGCAAACGCGCGATTTCTTTTCGTAATTTTTTTACCCGCTTGGATTCGGCGAGGCTGGTTCTTTTTTTATCTTCCACCTCTTTCATATATTAATAAGATACTCTGATTTCACGTTCAATGCGATTCGGATTAGAGGGTAAACATCCGGAATCGCCAATATTATATCCCTTTGAGGTAACTGTCGTGATTATTGACGGTGCTTTAGTGATATTATCTTTAAAAACAGTCACATTGGCACAACCAAGCTCGCTATTACCCAGTCTGGAAACGACAAAATTCCAGGATGGGAAAATGCCATTCAGGGTAATATTGCCACCGAGACACTGCACTGTGCCTGATCCTCCGCTCTGCACGAAAGAATTACTGGAAGGTTTGTCATTGTTGAGTGCGCATTCGGCGCCGGTATCAGCGGCAAAAAAAGCTTCATTGGTGTCTTTGGCGGAAGTGCCAAATCTGATTTCTTTCAAAGCAATATTAGCAACACCCAGAGCGATGGCTAAAAGAATACTTGAAAGAGTAACTGCAAAAAGTATTACAAATCCCCTATTTTTTTTTATTTTTTTTATAATCATTGCGTCCAATTAAATAAATTTTCTGAAAAAGTTATGCTGTAATTCCCTGAACCTTGAGTCCAGGAAACGGTTGAGAAAATTTTAACTTCCTCCGAATTTACTATAGTTTTTTGAATTGTGCGGCTAAAACTAGAATCGGCAGGAGAGGAAGGAGTTATGTCGGCTATGTTGGCATCTCTGAAATTACTCCAATTTTTTCCTGTCGTTTCGGTATATAAAACATAAGTGTCACGCACATTCCTGGCATACTCGATGCCTTCTTGGGTCAAATAGGCGGCAATTATTTTCTTTTTGGCATAATTGGTATCGGCAATTCCCTGAGACAAAATTATCAGCAGGCCTAAAATTGACACGGAGAAAATGGAAACAGCAACAAGCGTCTCTATTAAAGTGAATCCCCTCGGCAAGTTTGGAACTTTTTGATTTTTATTTTTTTGTTTAAAAAAATTTCTCATAATTTTAAATATCTATCACTCATTTATATTTTATATGGAGTTAAAAACTACAATAAGGAAATATGCTCTGCAGAATGCAGTAAAATTCAATGGAAAAGCAAATGTTGGAGCAGTTATAGGAAAAGTTCTTGCTGAAAATCCAGAGCTTAAGAAAGATATGAAAAAATTAAGCAGAGACATCAAAAACATAGTTGATGAAGTTGATTCCTTACCAAAAGAAGAGCAAAAAAAAGAGCTTGAGAAATATTCCGGCTTGATTAAAGATGTTGTAAAGGAAGAAAAGGATATTTTTTCTATGTTTGACATCAAGGAAAATGAAAAGGTTGTAACAGCTTTTCCTCCAGAGCCAAGCAAGTATCCCCATATAGGGCATGCAAAAGCAATTCTCATTAATTATGGATTAGCAAGAAGGTATAATGGAAAATTTATTTTGAGGTTTGAAGATACTAACCCAAAACTTGCTGAAAAAGAGTTCTATAAAATACATCTGGACAATTATGAATGGCTTGGCATAAAGCCAGATGCTGTTGATTATGCGTCTGACCATATGGAAGAATTTTATGCGTTAGCAAAAAAGATGGTGGAAAAGGGCTTTGCATACTTATGCACATGCAGCCAAGAAAAAATAAGGAAAGAACGGTATGATGGCAAAGAGTGCGAATGCCGTTATTTGCTTGAAGGGGAGCATCTCAAAAGGTTTGAAGAATTATTCAAAGCAGCAGAAGGAAAAATGGTTTTAAGATTAAAGGGCTATATGCAGCATGAAAATACCACAATGAGAGACCCTGCTTTGCTTAGGGTAATAAACCATAAGCATCCAAGGCATTCTGGAAAATATCACGTGTGGCCTACTTATGATTTTGAAAATGCTATAATGGACGGCATAGAAGGAGTTACCCATAGATTAAGGAGCAAAGAATTTGAATTAAGGAATGAGCTGCAGAATTACATCCAGAACATACTTGGCTTTAACCAGACAAAAATCTACGAATTTGCAAGATTCAATTTAGAGGGTGTTGAAAGCTCTGGAAGGATTATACGGGAGCTGATAAAGAAAAAGAAGCTTATAGGCTGGGATGATCCCTCTTTAACAACAATAGCTGCTTTAAGGAGAAGAGGATTTTTGCCAGAAGCAATAAAAAATTTTGTTTTGTCTACTGGAATTACAAAAGCAGAGTCTACTTTAACTTGGGATGACCTTATTGCGCATAACAGAAGGCTGCTTGATGCAAATGCAAACAGGTATTTTTTCATTCATGATTTAAAAGAAATTAAGATAGAGAATGCTCCTGAGCAGACTGTTAAATTAAAACTGCATCCGGATGCAAAAGAAAGAGCTAGAGAATTTAATGTAAAGGACAGATTTTATATTGAAAAAGATGACTTCAAAAAATTTAAGGAAAACAAAATATACAGATTGATGGACTGCTTGAATTTCAAAAAGAAAGGGCATAAGTTAGTTTTCCATTCTTTAGAGCATAAAGATTACAAGGAAGGCGGAGATTTTATATTGCATTGGCTGCCAAAACAAAAAGATTTGGTCAAGACAGAGGTTTTAATGCCTGACAAAAAATTAATCAAAGGGCTTGCAGAGCCAATGGTAGAAAAGTTAAAGGAGAACGATGTTATTCAATTTGCAAGGTTCGGTTTTTGCAGATTAGATAAAAAAGAAAAAAATAAATTATGTTTTTGGTTTACGCATAGATAGAAAAGCAATGAGGTGGTTTTTATGGGTGCAAGCCTGATTGTAAGGTCGCAAATAAAAAATTACGCAAAGGTTGATGGCAAGAGCTTGTGCATAGCAGAGGATTTTTACGAGGCATTAAATAAAAAAGCTGAAAAGCTGATAGAAGAGGCATGCAGAAGGGCAAAAGCAAACAATAGAAATACTTTAATGGCAAGAGATGTTTAGTTTGCTCCTCTTATTTTCCTTTCCAAATGCTTTACTCTTTCTTGTCTAGCTTCTAGCATTTCTGTCATTGCTGTTTTTATAGATGATAAGGCATTGCTCAACTCACGAATCTTATTTTTATTATCTTCTAAAGCATTGTCCTTCTCTTCTCTTGTTTGTTCTAGCTCTTCTTTTAGCTGTTGAATCATGATTCTTAGCTCTTTTTCAGCTGAGTTTTTAAGCTCTAAATTACCAGTAGCAAAGTCTTTTTTTGCATACTTATTTGCCACACTAAGTTTTATGAGAAAATTTTTCAGGTTTGATATGCTTATATTATCTAAAGAAGTATTTTGCATTTTTATCTTTTTAATCTTCCAAATAAGCCCTTTCCACGTGGTTTTGGCGGCTCTTTAAAGTCTTTGAATGGTATGCTGGGCATTGCAACTGGGCCTTGCTGGTAAGGCCTTAGCTGTGGCGTGTCAAATGGCTCTTCAAAACTTTGTTGCTCAAGATCTTTAAGTTCTGGCAGTTCGTCTAGTTCTTGCGGATTTGGTTCTCTAAAGGATTGTTGGAGTCCAGGAGGCTGCTGAAATCTTGGCTGCGGAGCTGGCTGGAAACTTGGGTTTGGAAAATTAAAGCCGGGTTGTGGCTTTTGTTTTGGAGTAAAATCGCTATTGCTGTTAGAAAGCGCAGCTAACTTATCTATTATTATCTTGTTCTGGCTTATGATCTCATCCAATTTTTCTTCTATACTAGCGTCTTTAGCAGCTTCAGTAAATAATTCTAGCATAGCATCCATACTTTCTTTCAAATCATTCATGGATTTCAGCAGTTCGTTAGAAGAAGAGCTATCTGTTTTATTGTAGAGATTGCCTTTTGCGATTTCTATCCACCTCTTTTTATTTGAATCTTATATTTTATTTTTATATAAATGTTTTGGTTTTTGTGAGACTGTTACCTTAACTCACTCTTTAAATAGAACATTATCTATGGACGTTTTGCAACGTCTCTGCCAAAAATCTTTTAAATCAGCTTCACTTTAAA
>Ga0076130_118_pt1 | contig 15547 bp, 10 predicted proteins | sample RifGroC2_FD_67716 | JGI IMG/M metagenome (GOLD analysis project Ga0076130, IMG submission 67716) | Parcubacteria (Nomurabacteria) bacterium GW2011_GWC2_41_8 | reverse complement strand
TGATCTCGGAATTCCAAAAGCGGGGGAACCATTGCAGGGAATATGCGGAATGGGAATGTATAGTTTCCAGATTAATTTTGGGAATTAGTTTTTGTAATTTATTCTTTATCCGCAAAGACTACCAGCCGCTTGGAACGACTTTTAGTAACTTCATCCCAGACCCCTTCGCAGGTAACAAGATTAAGGTGTGCTTTTCCGTCGCTTGAACCAAACACGTCTGAAGCGTCTACATTTGGATCGTATAGTCGTTTTTCACGTACCACGAAAGTGGCAATTATCCCAAATTCATCTTCAACATATATTTTATCCCCCTTAACCAATTTATGTAAGTTATCAAAGACTGCCGGTTTTTTATCTTCGGGGCGCGGCCCGAGCTTATACCAAGCTACACCGGCAGGCCCTTTGGGCACGCCCATTGCCCCTTCTGGCGTGAGACCTACATATTCAACAACAGTATTAACATTAATTTTTGGAATTTTAAGACGGGCTGGAAGTCCCGGACTGGTCTGCATTTCAAAAGAGATGCTCTGGGAAAGATTACGGGCTGACAAATCCGAAGCCGGGAATGAAACAATTATTGCGGAGAATGCAATTCCCGCAATACCAATAATAAGCAATGACCATTTTAATGAAAACTTAAATTCCATAGATTCTCCAGAAGGTTCATAGCATAATTCCACAAACCTTTTTTTTCTTCAGAAGGAAATCCCGTTTTCGGAAAACCGGGGGCAGATACAACGACGGTCGCAATTGCGAAATCTCTGGCCGTGAGGCCATTGGCATCGCCGCTGGCCGTGACGGTATTTGTCGTTGTTTGCGTAAGATTTGTTTGGCAGACAAAACTCCAGGTCTCATTGGTTTCCAACAGGTTATTTTTATTAAGGTCTCCCGGATGTCCCAGAACACGGCCTGGCAAGCCGGTGCATTTATCATCGGTAACGCTGACATTGCTTAATGGCACTGTGCCGGGATTGGTCACGGTATATGTGTAAGTAACCGCTCCACCGGGAGAAGAAAGCAAAAATGTGTTCGGGACTTTTGTTACGTGGATCAAGGGTGGCACGATTGACGCTCCGACAACAACTGTGGCGGTTGCGATGTCAACCGCGCTTATTCCATTAGCCCATCCGGTTGTGGTGACGACATTTGTATGAGTTTGTGAGAGTGTTGTCGTGCAGCGATAGACCCATCTTTCGTTCACCTCGAGTTTGGCATTGGCATTAGCATCGCCGGAGACAAAGATTATAGGGCTGCAACTATCGCCCGCCATAGTTATATTGGTTACCGGAACCGTTCCGATATTGCGAAGCGTATAGGTGTATGTCACTGGACCGGGACCACTTGGCAAGGCCAAAGGGCTGGGCACTTTTAACACGTCGATTAAAGGCGGGACTGGCGCCGAAGACAAACTTACACTTCCAGATACGGGGGGTATGGCATAAGTATTAGTGATAGTGCAAATTTTGGGAGTACCCAGGGTAAGGCTTATGACACCGCCCGGACAAAAACCGGAAAAACTGGCGGTATAATTTGTGTTAGAGGTTTCTGTTACAGTATAGGTGGCAGGCACGGGAAAGCTATTGGCAACACCAGAGGTAACTCCCGAAGCATTTACAAACAAAGGAAAATCAGCAACAACTTTTGTTCCTCCGACCACTAATTTAATGACAGTAATAGTTTCGGTTGCCGCGGTAGTATCAATCGTGTAATTCGGCGAATCATCGCCAACACCAGCATTTAAAGCCGCGTCCGTCCAAGCGGTGCCGACAGTAATGACATTTGTTGCGTCCGTGATGCCATTCGTCGGGGTATAAGTCGCGGTCTGCACGAGCGGGTTGCTAGTGTCTATCGCTCCGATTGAACCATTAGCAACGGTAACATCGGCCGTAGCAAATTCTACCGGAGTTTCCGAAAAGGTGAAGGTGACCAAAGATGTATCGCCGATATTCAAAGCGTCATCGTCCATGGTAACGGCAACAGTCGGAGCAGTGACATCGGCGGCAGTAACAGTAATTGTCGGCGAACCGGCAAGAAGCGGCGTAACCGGGCCTGGGTCCCCGGCATCAGCCGTACTAACAGTCAGAGCTGTCGCCCCCATTGCCACATTAGATGTTCCTTTATAGGTAAGAGTAATTGTATCGCCATTTGCGCAATCTGCTGTTATGTCAACAGTAATTACTTGTCCTGTAGCGGTGGTATTGGGAGAACCGGGAGCGGAGTCCACAACACAAGAACCCGTGCCTGACACAACAGACCATTTTCCATCGGCATTTACATCACCTGCGACAGCGACAGGACTAGCATTCGGCGCGGTAAAACCGGTCGGAATGGTAAAAGTTGGGCTTGCCGCACCGAGAGTCATTCCGCTTACATTAATCGTCAAAACAGCGGTAAAAGTATGTGAGGTGGATTGTACAACGGTCACACCCGCGCCCTGAGCACCGCCATCTACCGCAATCGTGGCTGTACCTCCCCCGGTTGCGGCTCGCACAATATTATTGTATCCGGTAAAAACCAAGAAAAGCGCGAATATTATTATTATTGAATTTTTATTCAATTTTTTTATATATAGATTCATATTTATGCTTGGACTAGATTAGTTCTTTTTTTCGAGCCAAGTAGAATGAGAATAGAGCGCCAAGAATTCCGGCTGGAAGAATGATATTCCAAAGAGTATTTTCTTCCGGAGGAAATCCGGTTTTAGGAAGAGCGGGAGCAGATACCACAACTGTAGCCAGCGATAGATCGGTAACGGTAAAGCCATTAGCGCTGCCTTGCGCTGTCCCAGTGTTGGTTGTCGTTTGGGTCAAATTCATTTGACAGGAATAAACCCACGTCTCCGAGACATCAAGCATATTGTTGCTATTAACATCGCCGGAACGGCCGGAAACTGGACTGCATTTATTATCAGCAACACTGACATCATTCAGAGCGACTGTGCCCGGATTAGTTACCGTATATGTGTAGGTAACCGCTCCGCCGGAAGCGGGAAGAAGTAATACGCTTGGCTTTTTTACCAGATGAATTAATGGCGGCGGAAGCGCAGCGCCGACAACAACCGTTGCCTCGGCGGTATCAGTAGCGGTAAAACCATTGGCCTGACCGGTCGCAGTTACCGTATTGGTAGTGGTTTGCGAGACATTCGCGGTGCAGCGGTAATTCCATGTTTCAGTGACTTCAAGCGTTAAATTACCATTAGTATCGCCGGAAAGAAAGGTTACAGGAGAACATTTATTATCGGCAACCGTGACGTTGCTCATTGCAACGGTTCCAATGTTCGAAACTGCATAATCAAACGCAACCGATCCGCCTCCAGCAGCCAGTAGTGCCAGCAAAGATGGGACTTTGGTAATGCTGATTAAGGGTGGAACTAGAACTGGTGTTGGGGTCGGTGTTGGAGTTGGAGTTGGAGTAGAACAAGTTGGCGCGGTAATGGTATCAGTAGCTGTCGTGACTGTTCCACCGAAGGCCAAAGCCCTTCCATTCCAGGTGGTGTTAGCGCCCACCGTAATACCGGAATTGTCAATTACCGTTCCCACAAAAGTTGTATTAGCAGCCAGCGTCGTAGCCGCGCTCGGCGTCCAAAAAACATCACAAGCTGATGCGCCGGACAATGAGACAATTGCCCCGGCGGTTGAATCAAGCGCGCCCACAGGCCTAAAAACATATGTTCCACTGCCGCTGAGAGTGAGCGGCCCCCCCACATTCATCGCCCCCGTACTGCAATACACCCCAGGGGTGTATACGCCGATAGGGCCGTGAGTCGTGTCGGTAGAAAGATTAATCGCTCCAGGCGCAAAAGTGAAGGTGCATGCCTGAGAAGCCAAAGCGGATAAAGCGCTACCCTGAGCCGAGCCCGCCGTAGAATATGGGGCGCCACTTCCGTAGTTTGTATGCGTGCCAGCGGGGGCAACGGCCGGTCCGGTGGTAAACCCGACGTCTCCGTTGACTGTAGTTCCTGCCACTGTGTTGGTGTAGGTACTGCTGAGAATGCCATAGGTTGCCGCTGCTCCGAGAGAAGGCGTCGTAGCCGCCAATGCGGAAACCGGCAAAACTAAGCCGAGAGCCAGAGAAACAAAAATAATTGAAGCTTTGTTGAATTTTTTCATAATTTTTTTATTTTAGTTATTAAATTAGAGAAGTTTATAATTTTGAAGGATTTTTTCGAAATCCCAATTCCTTCGAATTGGTTAGTGTAGTCGACCTTTTTATGAACCTAGAGCAAGAGCGTTAATCCTCTCCTCTTTCCAACTCTCAATTATAACACTTTTCATTCTTTATAATATTAAGACTATGGGGATAACTTCATAAGAGCAAACCTGTCTGTCGACAGGCAGGGCTCAGTACGGGACCTGCTTTGTTTTTGGCGCTTATTTTTGCTATATCTATACACTTATTTTAGGGTTTTAGGGCTTGGAAAAAAATAAGTGTTGAGGTATATTTTCTATATGTCATTAAGTATAGGGATTGTCGGTCTGCCAAACGTGGGGAAGTCCACGCTTTTTAACGCGCTGACGAAAAAAGGTGTGCCGGCGGAAAATTATCCGTTCTGCACGATTGATCCGTCGGTCGGCATCGTGCCGGTGCCGGATGAGCGCCTGACCAAACTCTCGGCAATTTCCAAGTCCAAAAAAACTATTCCCGCGATAGTAGAATTTGTAGATATCGCCGGTCTGGTCAAAGGCGCGAGTACCGGCGCCGGGCTTGGCAATAAATTTCTCTCCCACATTCGTGAAGTGGACGCGATTATTGAAGTGGTGCGAATTTTTGAAGATAAGGCGATGATTCATGTGCATGAGGCTATTGACCCGCTTTTTGATATAGAAGTTATTAATTTTGAATTGGAGCAGGCAGGGATTAAAAAGCCGACTTTGTATGTATTGAACACATCGGAGGCTGCAGAAAATGTGAAACGGGATTTTATTTCAAAACTTCCGGGCCCGTATATAGAAGTTGACCCTATTTTCGGCACTGGTCTGGATAACTTGATTAAAGCGAGTTATGACTTACTCAATCTGATTACTTTTTTTACCACCGGAGAAGATGAATCAAGGGCCTGGACGACAGTCCGCGGAGCGGCCGCGCCATTTGCCGGCAAATCAATCCATACGGATTTCCGGGATAAGTTTATCCGCGCGGAGGTCGTGGCCTATGACAAGCTGGTGGAAGCCGGTTCTTTTGCCAAGGCGCGTGAGCACGGCTGGGTCCGCACTGAAGGCAAAGAGTATATAGTCAAAGACGGTGACGTAATAGAGTTTTTAATTTAATTTATGATATTAAGACGAATTTATATTTTCTTTTTTACCTATATGGCGTCAATGTTTTTTGCCCAGACGCTAATCGTATTTTGGCTATTTAAGAACGGCTTTGGTTTTGCCGAATTGCTTATCTACTACATGGTTGCTTGTCTTGTTGCCTTGGCGGGCATATTCTTTTTCCCAAAAATAAAAATAAATGCCAAATATTCTATTTTTGGGGGCATATTATTCAGCATTCTACAGGCTTTTGTTTTGATAAAAATATTCGGCAGTTATCAACTTTATTTGTCCGGACTTTTTTCAGGATTGAATATAATTTTTTTTTGGATTCCTTACAACGCAATGCATTTTAAGTTCAGCCACGAAGACAGCCGGGGGCTCCATAGCGGAATGTATTATTTGATTACACCGATATTAGGTATAACCCTCCAGCCACTTACCGGCATCGTAGCTGAAAAATTTGGTTTTGAAACCGTATTTTTGACAGGAGCCGCCATGTACGTTGTTCCAATCATGCTGCTTAGATTTTTGCCCTCTTTTGACTATACAATAAACGTTAGAAATTATTTTTTTGAAAATAAGTTTAACTGGTCAACTTTTTTTCAGGGGATAATGTTAAGAATAAATTATTCTTTTATTCCCATATTTACGTTATTTTTTATAAAGACTCCGAGGCAATTTGGCAACTTTTTCGGATATTTGGCCTTAATGACAGCAATTGCTTCCATAATTAATGGCCATATATCGGATAAAATGAAAGACAGAAAAATATTTTTCTATGTATTCAGTGTTTTGGCGGTTGCAAGTTTCCTACCTCTCGGTTTTGCGGAAAATTCTTATTATTGGCACATTTTCGCCGGCATAGGCAGCTTGTCTATATCGCTTGCCAGTCCCTTTTGGCTTACTTTTAATATTGATTATTACAAAGATATCGGAATTGAAAGAACGATGGCTTTAAGAGAATTATTTTTAAACATAGGTTATTTTGCAACGCTTATGATTGGCTTGTTGGTCTTTTATTTTACAACTTCTCCCAAGGTGAGCCTGATAACAGTTTCAGCGATATGCTTGTTTCTTCCCGTTGTTTCTTATTTACAAGGTGTTTATGTAAAAAAATAATATGGAAATCAAAATTTTTTATTCAGAAAATTGGCCCTCCTCCGCTGGTGCTATGGCGGGTAAAACCGATTACGAGCTTTTGGATACGGGCGGAGGAGAGAAGCTGGAAAGATTCGGTCCATACACTTTTGTGCGGCCTTATGAAGAAGCGGTTTGGCCAAAGACGCTAAAAAATGAATGGCAAAAATCGGATGGTAAATTTTGGAGTTCCAAAGTAGGTGCGAAAGCGGGTTGGAAAATGTCAAAGGCGGACTTTGACAAAAAGTGGGAAATGGAATACAGAGGAATTAAATTTTTTGCTTCGCCCACGCCTTTCCGGCATTTGGGATTTTTCCCGGAGCAGGCGGCGCATTGGGATTTTATTGAGAAGAAAATTAGTTCAGCCATTTCGCAGAAGAAAATTTCTTCGCGCTTTACCCTTCCCGGAGTACCGGGTGGGACTTACGCGACAAAGAAATTTTCCTCTGCTTCAAGGCTTAAGTTTCTAAATCTTTTCGGTTATACCGGAGTGGCGAGCCTGTTTGCGCTCCGGGCCGGAGCGGAGGTAACACATTTGGACGCTTCCAAGCAAGTTTTAAATTGGGCCAAAGAAAATCAAAAATTGAATACTGGGCTAGCCGAAGCATCGATGCGAGTGATAGAAGATGATGCCATTAAATTCTTAGAAAGAGAAGAGAAAAGAGGCAATAAATACGACGCTGTCATTATGGATCCGCCGAAGTTTGGCCGCGGACCCAAAGGAGAGATTTGGAAAATAGAAGAAATGTTGCCGAAGCTTCTTTCTCAAGTGAAAAAAGTTTTAAGCGATAAACCACTTTTTGTTATTCTGACTTCTTATGCGATTGACTCTTCTTCTCTTGCTCTCTGTTATGCACTAGAAGATACTATGAAGAATTTCGGAGGTAGCGTTGAAGCCGGCGAGCTTTGCGTTCTGGAAAAATCAAATAAGCGTATAATTCCCCTTGCCAATACGGCTGTTTGGAGTGTATAATATCAGTATGAAAGAATTTATAAAGAGAAATTTTGCCATATTGTTTGCTTTTATACTGCCGATAGTATTAATAATTGTTGTTGCCTTGAGTACTTATCTTCCGTCACTTTTTCTTTCTACTGATTATAATTTTGTTTATACATCATGTACTGACGGTACAAACTACTACTATTCATACAATTGTGATAACTATCTACAGAAACGCTATTCAGTTGTAAATAATAAATTTACTGTCAATACCGTTGATCCGGTTCAAGATTCAGATAAAGACAAGATACCGGATATTAAAGAAAACTATGCCGCTCGTATCTTCTTGCACGACACCAAGAAGAATGAGAGTAGAGAAATAACTCTTGCGGAAGCAGAAGCATTGATGCTGAACAGTCTTTTAACATCGCCTGACAGCGTTACAGTTTCCAGCAACTACAACAATGGAGGTGATTTCTTCTTTCCTTTCGGGGGGAATTCTTCCTCATATGGTTATTATCTTATGAAAGGAAGAAGTAAAAGCAAACTGAATCTTATAAATAGCAGTGATCGATATTATTACCAAAATAATTTTCAATTTATAGGATGGGTATTGCCCGGGAGAAATTAAGCGGAATTAATTATTATTAGCTATTAAATTTTATGAATAAAGAAGAATTAATAAAGGAACTTTTGGCTAAAGTAGCCACGGGTGAGATAAGCCGTGAGTACGTTCTAAGTCAGCTAAATTTTCCTCCGGGAGCGCAAAAGAGGGTGGCAGATGCTAAAGGGGAGACGCATTTTTCTGTGACCAAGATGTTGTATGTTTTAGGCGCGGCTATTGTGGTTATCGGGATTATTATTTTTGTTTTTCAGATTTGGAATGATATAGGGTCTCTTGGACGCATATCAGTTACATTGGGCCTCGGTTTTCTTCTTACCGCTATCGGGTCATTCTTACTTAAACAAAAGCCGGAGGATCATATTGGGTCGGTTTTCCATTTCATGGGAGGTTTACTCGTTCCCGGGGGAGCGATGGTAACTCTTTCGGAGCTCGGTTTGGACTTTGTTTCTTTGTGGCCCGTTGCTCTAACCTTCGGGGCTATTTTTGTCTTTTATTTATTAATAAATTCTATCCATAAAAGTGCTATTCTGACTTTTTTTACGATAGCAAACGGCACGGCTTTCATTTATCTTGTCGTTGAATCGATTACTGACGGTTCATTCTATATGCACGGGGATTTATACGCATATTTGACGATGGTAGTGGGAGCCAGTTATCTTTTGCTTGCATATTCTTTTCGAGGCGGATGGAATGATAAATTGGTGGAAGTTTTGTATTTCTTTGGCATCGCCGGCTTTCTTGGGGCTGCGTTCTCACAGGTTTTCGGTTCAGTGCCATGGCAAATGCTCTATTTTATTATCGTGATTGGAGGCCTTTTCTTGTCAGCTTACATAAAGAGTCGCGCTGTATTGGTGGTTAGCACTCTTTTCCTTATTGCGCATGTTTCTTATATCACAAGTGAATATTTTGCAGATTCAGTCGGCTGGCCAGTAGCTCTTATTCTTCTCGGCTTTATATTTATCGGTCTTGGATATGTGTCAATTACAATCAATAAGAAATATATTAAAGCCTAATTGATTCAAAAAATAACAAAAAACAGCTTTTGCAAAAAGGCGGTTTTTTGTGTATTATAAATCCACCATGAAAGAATACGACCATAAAAAACTGGAAACAAAATGGCAGAGAGAATGGGAAAAGATCGGAATTTATCATGCCGAAGATTTTTCTAAGAAACCTAAATATTACAGTCTGATTGAATTTCCGTATCCTTCGGGCGACGGGCTGCACGTCGGGCATCCGCGGCCGTATATCGGCATGGATATAATATCTAGAAAAAGGAGATTGGAGGGTTATAATGTGCTTTATCCAATCGGCTGGGATGCATTTGGTTTACCGACGGAAAATTACGCAATAAAAACAGGCAAGGACCCGCATTTTGTCACAAAAAAAAATAGCGATAATTTCCGCCAGCAAATAAAATCGCTTGGTATCTCCTTTGATTGGTCTCGGGAAGTGAATANNNNTTTTGCAGTTTTTTAAAAAAGGCCTGGCGTATAAAGCCAAGATGGCTATTAATTGGTGTCCATCATGCAAAATTGGCCTGGCGAATGAAGAAGTAGTCGGCGGAAACTGCGAACGCTGCGGGACGCCGGTCGTGAAAAGGGAAAAAGAACAATGGATGCTCGCGATTACAAAATATGCCGAGAGGCTGGATAAAGATTTAGACGACGTAGACTATCTGCCGCAAATAAAGCTCGCGCAGAGGAATTGGATAGGAAAGAGCGAGGGGGCGGAAATAGAATTCAGTTTTTGCCCGTGCGCGAAAGAAAATATACCAAATCTTGAAAAAATTAAGGTTTTTACCACTCGTCCAGATACTATCTTCGGAGCAACTTATTTAGTGCTTTCTCCTGAACATACACTGATTTCCAAAGTTAAATCTAGAATTTCAAATTGGGCCGAAGTGTTGCAATATATCGGAGCAAATAAAAAAAAGACGGAAATCGAAAGGACAGCTCCCGATAAAATAAAAACAGGTATTGAATTAAAGGGAGTAAAAGCAGTTAACCCGGCGACTAAGGAGGAGATTCCTGTTTGGGTAGCGGATTATGTGCTTGCATCTTACGGCACAGGAGCGATTATGGCTGTGCCGGCGCACGACGAAAGAGATTTTGAATTTGCGAAAAAATACGATTTGCCGATTCGCCAAGTAGTTGCGCCTGTCTCTAAAAGTCCTATACCTGGACAGATAGTTCGCAACGATATGCCGTATGTAGACCGTGATGCTGTGATGTGCATTGTTAAACACTGGGATAAGGATGAATATCTGTGCATCCAATGGAAAAATCATATTGACGTTCGCTCAATGGTTTCTGGCGGAATTGAAAAAGGGGAAGATTTTATTGAAACAGGGAAACGAGAAATTCGGGAAGAATCAGGGTACACAAATACAAAATTTATTCGACAAGTTGGCGGTTTCTCGTTTGTTAATTTTTATCATCAGATGAAAAAAACAAACGTACTCGCTCGGTTTCGTTATCTATATTTTGAACTTCAAAACGGGGAACAGATACCTATTTCTCCAGAGGAGAATGCAAAGCACAATGTTTTATGGAAGAAGAAAAACGAAGTATATGATTTTTTAAGTCTTTCGGAACGGGATTCAATTTGGAATGGTTTTCTAGGCAAAATAAAAGAAATTGCATATGTAGGGTCAGGATTGCTCGTAAATTCTGGTAAATTTGACAGAATGGATTCTGAAAAAGCAAAAAAGGAAATCATAAAGTTTGTCGGGGGGAAAGAAAAAACCACTTTCAAGCTTCGCGATTGGGTTTTTTCCAGGCAACGATACTGGGGTGAGCCAATACCGGTAATTCATTGTGAAGATTGTGGAATGGTTCCGGTGCCGGAGAAGGACTTACCGGTAAAGCTTCCAAAAGTAAAAAATTATCAGCCAACGGAGAGCGGAGAATCACCGCTTGCCAATATTGCAAAATGGGTTAATGTCCAATGTCCGAAATGCAAAGGCAAAGCCAAAAGAGAAACCGATACGATGCCGAACTGGGCAGGTTCTAGCTGGTACTATCTTCGTTATGCTGATTCGAAAAACAATAAAGAATTTGCGAGCAAGAAAAATTTAAAATATTGGACACCGGTGGATTGGTATAACGGGGGCAATGAACACACAACACTCCATCTTTTATATTCACGTTTTTGGCATAAATTCTTGTTTGACTTGGGATTAGTGCCCACGACCGAGCCGTACAAAAAACGCACTTCGCATGGCATGATTTTGGGTGAAGGGGGAGTAAAGATGTCCAAAAGCTTGGGGAATGTGATTAATCCGGACGAAATTGTAAAAACATACGGCGCGGATACGCTACGGGTCTATGAAATGTTTATGGGGCCATTTAGCCAGTCAGTCGCCTGGTCGACAGAAAGCATTATCGGAGCCAGGAGGTTTATTGAAAAGGTTTGGAGACTAGGTATTAAAATTTCAGAAAATCAGAAAAATTTTTCAGGTCCTCGGGTCGCCCGCGCTAGTGTTCAAAATAAGAGCGGTCTCAACCAGACCATTCAAAATTCTTCCGATTTTCTTTCATTAAAAAAAATTCTTCATAAAACCATCAAAAAAGTCTCAGAAGACATTGAAGAGATGCATTTCAATACTGCAATTTCCAGTATGATGATTTTAGCGACGAAGATGGAATCTGCCTTTGCTCTAGATCTTCAAAAAAGTCCGACTTTAGATTTGAAAGATTACAAGAAATTTCTGCAAATTCTTGCGCCATTTGCGCCGCATGTGGCGGAAGAGTTGTGGAATATGCTTGGCGAAAAAAACACTATTTATCTTTCCAGCTGGCCGGAGTGGTCTCCTGATTTGATAGAAGACGAAGAAATAAAAATTGTGGTGCAAGTAAATGGTAAAGTCAGAACCGAAATTATAATACAAACCGATGATAATGAAGAAATAGTGAAGAAAAAAACCCTTGAGAATGAAGCTATTTTGAAACAAATAGCCGGGAAACACGTAAAAAAGGTGGTTTATGTGAAGGACAAACTTATCAACATAGTTGTTTAGTATAGCGTTTGTCTTTTGGCATTATATTATATATAATTAAGCATCAAACATAGTCGTTATTTTTATTAGTTTTTTTAAAAAAGCTTATGCATTCAAATATATTTGACAGGCTCTCATTTTTATCACTATTCTTGGTTGTGGTATTGTTGCCGATTTTCTGTTTACCTTTTACCAATATTCCGGTTGAAACTTCAAAAGGTCTGCTTTTGGTTTTGGGACTTGCGGTTTCCGTGGTTTTTTGGGCAATAGCCCGATTTTCAGATGGACGGATAGTTTTTCCAAGATCCTGGTTATTAGTATCGGGATTTGGCATAACCTTGGTATTCCTGCTTTCAGCTCTTTTTTCAGGAACATCGCAAGTGTCTTTGTTTGGCACCATGTTTGATATCGGGTCTTTCTGGTTTATCCTTTCGGCTTTTGTTTTAATGCTCTTTTCTTCTATTATTTTTAGAACTCCCAAACGGGCAAAGATAGTCTTGCTTGGAATGATATTATCTTCAGCTTTTGTTTTAATTTTCCAAAGCGCCCATTTGTTCATGCCTACGATTTTGTCGTTGGGAATCTTGGCAGGCAAAACTGGCAATGTTTTAGGGTCCTGGAACGCGCTGGGGCTTTTTGCCGGATTTTCCGGGCTGATGTTTCTTTTGGTGATTGAATTTTTTCCAATTTCTAAAATGGAAAAAGTCTTATTGGAAATATTCATTTTACTTTCAATACTGTTGGCGGCTTCCGTAAACTTCCCGCTGGTTTGGCTGCTTCTTGGAATTTCCAGCCTTATAATTTTTGTTTATAAAGTTTCAATTACTTTCCAAAGAAATGAAAATGAAGAAGAAAAAAAGCCTTTTCCCATGGTTTCCTTTATTGTCGTGATGATATCTTTATTATTTTTTATGTCGGCGGGTTTTGTCGGGGGCTTCATTCCGAACCGCTTGCAGATATCAAATACTGAAGTCAGTCCTTCTTTTGGAGCCACCATGTCAATAACCAAGGGAGTGCTTGCCAAAGATCCTGTTTTTGGCATTGGCCCGAACAGGTTTACAGAAGCATGGTCAATGTATAAGCCCGCTGCTATAAACAATACCCAGTTTTGGGATGTTTCTTTTAGTTCAGGCTCCGGATCATTGCCTACCCTGACCGCTACTACCGGCTATCTTGGCATTCTTGCCTGGCTTGTTTTTTTCGTCCTATTTTTGGCTATCGGCGTAAAATCGGTATTTTCCAGCATTAAAAATGGAATAAATTGGGAAATGATGGCATTCTTCGTGCTGTCTCTTTATTTATTTATTTCTTCATTCTTTTATTCCACGGGAGCGGTAATATTTTTATTGTCGCTTGCTTTTACCGGGGTATTCATCGGGCTGGCTGCTTCTAATTCGGATAAAGAAATATCAATGTCATTTTTAAACGACCATAGAAAAAGTTTTTTCTCCATACTTGCCCTTATTCTTGTGATAATTTTTTCTATCGCCGCTTCATTCAGATATATAGAGCGCTTTGCCTCCATTTCATATTTTGGAAAGGCGGTTTTTGCGTCAACGGAAACAGCGGCGGAAGATTTTATCGGCAAAGCCCTTTCCTTATAATATCTTGTGAAATTAAATACTATAGCCAACAAAAAATCGGAATTGTCCGACACAGATAAGGCGGATTTACAGGCAAGTTTCGACCAAGTTGTAAATAGCGCGCAATTGGCGGCAGCTTACGATCCTTCAAATTATCTGAATTTTCAGTTGCTTGGCTCCGTGTATCAGTCAGTCGGGTCGCTGGGGGTCAAAGATGCCTATAGCAAAGCCGTTGAAGCTTACCGGGCCGCTTCCAGCTTAAATCCGTTAAATCCGGGCCTCAAGCTTGCTATGGCAGGCGCGTCATTTGTTGATGGAAAAGTTAAAGAGGCTAAAGATTATGCAAAAGAAGCTCTTTCCCTTAAACAAGATTACATTGATGCTCTGATTACTCTTTCCCAGATAGCAAAAAGCGAAGGCAATAACAGCGGAGCGCTTTCTTATGCGCAGGCTGCCCTGTCTCTTGCTCCTGCCGATAAAAATTTAATACAATATGTTGATTCCTTAAAAAATTCTACACCCGCACCCGCACCCGATAAAGCTAAACAATAAATTTATAATAGGATGGAGAAAATCCTAAGAATTTTCGGCAAAGAATATGGGAATATCAACCAGGCCGCGCTCCTTTTGGGCTGTTTTACTTTATTTTCTCAAATTTTGGCCCTTTTCCGCGACCGTTCCATCGCGCATTTTATCGGGCCTTCTTCCTCTCTGGATGCTTATTATGCCGCTTTTCGTGTGCCGGACCTGATTTTTATCTGCATAGCATCGTTGGCTTCCGTAACGGTGCTCATACCTTTTATGGCGGCAAAAATGCCTGCCCGCTCTCACGATGGTTCGGGAGTAGGCGGGGACGGGGGGAAAGCAACTTCTGAAGCCCAAAAATATTTGAATGACATTTTTACCGTTTTTTTCAGCTTGATGATATTTGTTTCTCTTGCTGCTTTTTTTCTCATGCCATATTTAGCTCCTCTTATTGCTCCGGGCTTTGCTCCGCTTTTCCAAGAGAAACTTATTTTACTTTCACGGATAATGCTGCTCTCTCCGATTTTAATGGGTCTTTCCAATCTTTTCGGCACGGTAACCCAGCTTTTTCACAAGTTTTTTATCTATTCTTTAAGCCCGATTTTTTACAACTTAGGAATTATCGCCGGTGTTTTATTTTTTTATCCGATTTTTGGAATTTACGGGCTGGCGATAGGCGTCGTGCTTGGCGCCCTGATGCATCTTGGAATACAATTTTATGCGTCTCGCTCTTGCGGATTTACGCTTAAATTTTCGCCTTCAGTCAATTTTAAGGATATTAAACAGGCGGCAGCAGCTTCATTTCCCAGAACCCTGGGCCTCGCTTTTAACAACATCGCCCTAATCAGCATTATTGCCCTGGCTTCGTTTTTAAAAAGCGGCTCCATTTCCATATTTAATTTCTCATTCAATCTTCAGTCGGTGCCGCTGAACATTATCGGCATATCTTACGCGGTGGCGGCCTTTCCCACTTTGGCAAAATCTTTTTCCGGTGGCCGGAAGGACGAATTTAAAAAACATTTAAAGTCAACTGCCCGGGCAATCGTCTTTTGGTCGCTTCCCGTAATCTTTCTCTTCATCGTGCTGCGGGCGCAGATTGTGCGCGTGATTCTCGGTTCCGGGTCTTTTTCTTGGGACGATACCCGTCTGGTGGCGGCCGGTCTCGCGATTTTTTCCGTTTCAATTCTCGCGCAGGGAATGATTGCTCTTTTGTCCCGCTCTTATTATGCGACCGGCAATACCAAGCGCCCACTCTTGGTGAATTTTTCCTGTTCTGTCCTGATTATAATCTTGTCTTATGTATTTATTGATTTTTTTAAAAACGCGCTCTTGTTCCGTTATTTTATGGAATCACTGCTTAAAGTGAACGACATTGCCGGGACCGAAGTATTGATGCTTCCGCTCGCATATTCCATCGGAACTATTTTAAATTTTATTTTGCACTGGATTTTTATAAAGAGAGATTTTATGCCGGATGAA
>Ga0076130_105_pt1 | contig 15657 bp, 15 predicted proteins | sample RifGroC2_FD_67716 | JGI IMG/M metagenome (GOLD analysis project Ga0076130, IMG submission 67716) | Parcubacteria (Nomurabacteria) bacterium GW2011_GWC2_41_8 | reverse complement strand
AGTTAAAGAAGCGCGGGATATGAATTTATACAATAGCATCACCGACAACGGCGCTGGTGGCTTATCCTGTTCGGTGGCAGAAATGGCCAAAGAGTGCGGCGGCGCGGAAGTGGAACTTCAGAAAGTGCCGTTGAAATATCCGGGTCTGCGGCCTTGGGAAATTTGGATTTCCGAATCACAGGAACGCATGACACTTTCGGTGCCAAAGGGTAAATGGAAGGCATTTCAAAAACTGATGGAGGCTCGGGGAGTGAAAGCAACAGTAATAGGAAAATTTATTAAAAGTCCTCGTTGTGTTGTGAAATATCACGGCAAAAAAATTATGGACATTGATATGGAATTTCTGCATAACGGACTGCCGAAACATCATTTAGTTACATCTCCATTTATTCAAAACCACCCTGAACCCAAAATTGAAAATAAAAAATATTACACCAAAGATTTGGAAAATTTACTTGGTACTAAAAACGTTTCTGGATTTTCTTTTATTTCCCAACAATATGACCACGAGGTGCAGGCATCTTCCGTCTTAAAGCCTCTCTCCGGACGGGGCCAGATAAACACCGATGCGCAGGTGTTTAAGCCAGTTCTGAATTCTAACAAGGGAGTCGTATTGTCTTCCAGCACTTATCCTTCATATGGAGATATCAGCGCTTATCATATGGCTGCCTGCGCTATCGATACGGTAATCAGAAATGTAATATCGGCGGGCGGAACGCTTTCACATCTCGCAATACTGGACAATTTCTGCTGGTGCTCGTCTAATGAACCTAAACGCCTGGCACAACTCGTGGATGCCGTCCGGGCCTGCTACGACTATGCTCTCGGTTATGGCACGCCATTTATTTCGGGCAAAGACAGCATGTTTAACGATTTTAAGGGTTGCTTATCTCCGCAATTGGAGTAATGCCCGACTTACATAAAGCCGTTTCGCCGGAATTTAAAAATAGCGGTGATGTAATTTATTTATTGGGAGAAACACAAAATGAACTCGGTGGAGGAGAATATTTTAAAATGTTGGGAACCGTCGGGAACAATGTTCCGAAAGTAGATTTAAAGAAAAATATGAAAACTTATCTAGCTCTGGAAAAAGCAATCCAAAAAGAATTAATAGTGTCTTCACTTTCTATTACTTCCGGCGGGTTAGGAATTGCGCTCGCCAAAGCTTGTGTGGGTGGAATGCTCGGATGTAAAGTTTCCCTGAACCCCATAGGCAAGACCTATGGGGTAGACGTCAAATTATTTTCCGAAAGTCAGGGAAGAATCCTCGTTTCCGTTTCGCCTAAAAATACTAAAGAATTCGAAAAAATAGTAAAAAATATTCCTTGCGCTAAAATAGGGAAAGTCAGTAAAGATGAAAAAGTTATTATAATAGATAAGACAAGGATAGTTGAAACGAATGTTAAAAAATTACATACTATTTATCATAGATTTTCGAATTCACAAAAATGAAAGCCGAAACAAAAAATTGCCAAAATTGTAAAAAAGATTTCGTAATAGAAGCAGATGATTTTGGGTTTTATGAAAAAATGAAGGTCCCGGCACCGACTTTTTGCCCGGACTGTAGATTTCAGAGAAGATTAATGTTCCGAAATAACAGAGTTTTTTACCGCAGAGAATGCGCTTTGTGCCATAAATCCATGCTGAGCGTCTATCATAAAAATAGGCCATATATTGTTTATTGCCGGGAATGCTGGTTAGGAGACAAATGGAATCCAATAGATTATGAAAAAGATTATGATTTTGAACGACCATTTTTTGAACAATTTTTAGAGTTGCAGAAAAAAGTTCCACGATCTAATCTATTTCAAACCAATTATGTTAATAGTGAGTACTGCAACTACGGAAAAGATTTCAAGGAGTGTTACCTGCTTTTCGGGGGGTATAATAATGAAAGGTTATATTTCGGCAATCAAGTTTTTGATTCCAGGGATTCAATGGATATTGCTTTTTCGGATAAAATTGAATTCAGTTATGGTTTATTTGAGTGTGAACGGACAAATAAGTTATTCTTTTCCGAACATTGTATGGATTGTGTCGAGAGTATGTATTTGATAGATTGCAAAAATTGTATGAGTTGTTTTGGCTGTGTCGGACTGGTAAATAAGCAATATTATATCTTCAATAAACCGTACAGTAGAGAAAAATATTTAGAGTTTGTAAAAAATAATCAGGGAAGTTTTAAAAGGCACCGAGATAATTTGAAAAAATTGGAAGATTTAAAAAAGACGGTTCCGCATAGATATGCCCGCGTGTATAAATCTGTAAATTCAGACGGTGATGACTTGTCTGAAGTTAGAAATACCCATGACTCTTTTAGCTCCAGAGAAGCGGAGGATTCCAGATTTTTATTTTTCTGCAAGCATGGAACCAAGGATTGTTATGATATTTCATTCATAGGATTTAATTGCGAGCTTGAATATGAAAATTGCCACAGCTTTGGCGGTCATAATGCCGCTTTCGGAGTCAGAAATTTTTCCAGTCAAAATATACGATACAGTGAGGATTGCCATGATTGCCAGAATATCTATGGTTGCATTGGATTACGCAAGCAAAATTACTGTATTTTAAACAAACAATACGGCAAGGAAGAATACGAAAAGCTGTTGCCGAGAATTATTGAGCATATGAAAAAAAGCGGGGAATATGGGGAATTTTTCTCTCTTAAGCTTTCGCCTTTTGCCTACAACGAAACTATCGCTCAAGAATATTTTCCCTTAAGTAAGGAGGAAGTCTTGGGGAAAAATTATGAATGGCAAGACATAAAAGATAGGAATTATAAGATAGATATAAAAAATAAAGATATACCTGATAAAATTGAAGATATAGGAGATGATATACTGAAAAAAGTTATAGAATGCGAGCATAATGGAAAATGCAAAGAACAGTGTACTGAGGCATTCAAAATTGTGGCTGAGGAATTAAAGTTTCTCAGAAGAATGAATTTGCCCTTACCGAGACTGTGCCCAAACTGCAGAAATTACCAGCTTCTCAACCAAAGAAATCCAATGAAATTATGGGATAGGAATTGTATGTGCGACAAAGAAAATCATTTTCATGGCACAGATAAATGTGAAGTAGAATTCAAAACGACTTATGCCCCCGATCGGCCGGAAATAGTTTACTGCGAAAAATGTTACCAGCAAGAAATATATTAAATGCAAAAAATAAAGCCAAAAATTATAATAATGTCAGGATATGGTCTTAACTGTGAAGAAGAAACGAAATTCGCTTTTGAGTGGGCGGGCGGGGGAGCGGATATTATCCATATCAATGATTTGATAGCCAAACCGAAAATGCTTTCTCAATATCAAATTCTGGCTTTCCCGGGAGGATTCGCTTATGGAGACGACACCGGCAGCGGCAAAGCTTATGCCAATAAATTCAAAAATCATTTGTCAAAAGAATTAAAAGAATTTTTATCCAGAGATACATTGGTTATAGGAATCTGCAACGGTTTTCAAATAATAACTAATTTGGGCATTTTGCCTGGAGCGCTTACTTATAATAAAAAAGGGTTATACCTGGACCGCTGGGTAGATTTGAAAGTTGTCGGAAAAAGTCCGTGGTTAAAAAATATTAAAACCATTTCACTACCGATTGCGCATGGGGAAGGAAAATATGTGGTAGGGGATAATACTAAAACAGAAATTGCTTTTAAGTATGTGAAGGGTCCTATATGTAAATTTCAGAATCTGGAAAAAAATCCAAATGGTTCGGAGCGTGATATTGCGGGAGTTTTGGCGTATAATGGACGGGTTCTAGGACTAATGCCTCACCCAGAAAGAGCAATGTTTTCCCACCAAAGTCCGCTTTGGCAAAATAACAAAAAAGGACCGAAAGAAGGTGCAAGTTTGCAGATTTTTAAAAACGCGATTAATTATTTTAGAAAATGAGTGAGCTAAATGAAAAATGTGGAATTGTAGGCATATATGGTAAAAATTTGCCCATCTCTCGGTTAGTTTTTTTTGCACTGTTTGCATTGCAACATAGGGGCCAAGAAGCATCCGGTATCACAACCAATGACGGTAAAAAATTCCGCACCCACAAAGCTGCGGGATTGGTATCTCAAATTTATACGGAAAAAATAATAAAAAAATTGACGGGACATATAGGCATCGGACACAACCGATATTCAACCTCAGGCGGAGGAGCCCTCAATCATGCCCAGCCGGTTGTAAACAGCAACGCGTCTTTTGCCCTAGCCCACAACGGCAACTTGCCCAGCGTCAAAGCACTTGAAAAATTTCTATCGGAAAAAAAAGTGCTGAAGAAAAAACGCTCGGATTCCGAGCTCATGGCCGATGCGATTGATTTTTATATTAAAAAAGGAAACTCAATGTTTGGAGCGGTTGAGAAAGTTTTCCCGTTAATGACCGGCGCTTTCTCCCTGGTAATGATGGATAAAAATAATTTAATTGCCCTGCGCGACACTTACGGGATGCGCCCGCTTTCGCTCGGTAAAATTAAGAACGGCTATGTTGTCGCTTCGGAAACCTGCGCTCTGCAAACCATCGGCGCATCTTTTGTGAGAGAAGTCAGGCCCGGGGAAATGATTATAATAAACAAGAAAGGAATGAAAAGCATCCAATTAGTAAAACCGAATCCCAAACACGATATCTTTGAGTTTGTTTATTTTTCGCGCCCCGACAGCGTGCTTGCGGGCAAGCTGATTTATGACGTCAGAAAAAATTTCGGCAAAACTCTGGCCCGTGAATGTAAACTAAAAATTGACGCAATAGTGCCGGTGCCAGACACAGCAACACCCGTTGCTCTAGGATATAGCCAAATTTCTGGTATTCCAATCGAAATGGCCTTGGTCAAAAACCGTTATGTGCATAGGACTTTCATTGAACCGGATCAAAAATCCCGCCGGCATAGCGTGGCTCTCAAGCTCATACCTCTTCCCTCGGTTTTAAAAGGTAAAAAAATAGCGCTTATAGACGACTCTATCGTCAGAGGACATACCTGCCAGAGATTGGTAAGGCGGCTTTTTAAAGCGGGGGCAAAAGAAGTGCACCTTTTAATTTCTTCTCCGCCTATCCGTTTCCCGGACTTCTATGGTATGGATACTCCAAATCAGAATCAGTTGATTGCATCATACAAAACGGTAGAAGAAATCCGCAAATTCATGAAGGCTACTTCTCTGCACTATCTTTCACTTGACGGACTGATAAAATCCGTTGGTCTGCCAAAGGACCATCTTTCCACTTCATGTTTCACGGGTATTTTTCCTATTGATTTAAAAGAAAGAAAAAAAGAAGTAGATTATAATGTCTCAAAAGAATAATTTAAAATTAGCAATCCTTATTTCCAATACCGGCACCGGCACCAATCTGGAGGCGATAATTAACGGGATTACCGAAGGCAGAATAAAAGCAGAGATTGGGGCGGTAATTTCGGATAGACCTGATGCTTTAGGACTGGAGCACGCAAGAAAAAACAATTTAAAAATTGAAATATGTGAAAAGAAAGAGGATTTGCTGCCGCTTTTACAAAAACTAAATCCCGATTATGTCTGTTTAGCCGGCTGGAAGCAGATTATCCTGGATGAAGTAATCCTTGCTTTTCCCAATAAAATTTTAAATCTGCATCCCGGATTAATTCCAGATACTGTAAATGAAAATGTAAAAAATCCCGATGATACGGATGCTCTCTGGAATAAAGGAATGCTTACCACTAAAGCCATCCAAAATTTCTTGGACCAAAAAGCAACTTTTGCCGGCTCCTCTATTCATTTTTTAACTTTAGACTTTGATTTTGGTCCGGTCTTGGGTAGGACTTTTGAAAAAATTGAAGCTGATGATAATGTTGAATCTCTATACTCAAGGCTGAAGAAAAAAGAAAATAAATTATATGTGGAAGTCTTGGAAAAATTATGCAGAAATTAAAAATTTTAATAATCGGGAGCGGGGGTAGGGAACATGCGATAGGATGGAAGATCGCGCAATCTTTACGCGTGGAAAAGATTTTTTTCGCACCCGGAAATGCGGGAACGGCAAAAATTGGAATAAATATTGACATAAAAGCAATTGACATCACGAAACTTGTGGAATTCGCAAAAAAAGAAAAAATTGATTTGACGCTGGCTTTACCTGATGACCCGCTGGCTCTGGGTATTGTGGATGAATTTAAAAAAGAAGGCCTGCACATCTGGGGTCCGACAAAAGCTGCCGCCAAGCTTGAGTGGTCAAAAGCTTTTGCTAAAAATTTTATGAAGAAACACAACCTGCCTACGGCCAAGTTTGAAATTTTTTCCGATTATGAAATGGCAAAAAAATATGCTTCCGACCAGATCCTGCCGATAGTCATCAAAGCAAGCGGGCTCGCCCTGGGAAAAGGGGTAATTATCTGTGAGACGAGAGAACAAGCATACGAGACTCTGAAAAACATATTCATAAAAAAGATTTTTGGGGAGTCCGGCAAGGAAATAGTAATTGAAAAATTCCTCGCCGGGCCGGAAATTTCAATTCACGCTTTATCTGACGGAAAAAATTATAAAATTTTCCCCTCTTCCCAAGACCACAAAAGAATCAGCGAAGGGGATACGGGACTCAATACTGGAGGCATGGGAGTGGTTGCTCCGCTTTCATTTGTGCGCAAAGAAACAATGGATAAAATAGAAAAAGAAATTATTGCCCCAACATTAAAAGCGATGGCGGATGATGGAATCCCATTCGAAGGAATTTTATATCCCAGTGTAATGCTGACAAAAGATGGCCCAAAAATTATTGAATTTAACGCTCGTTTCGGCGACCCGGAAGCGCAGGTTTATATGCGGCTCCTGAATGAAGATTTATTGGATATTATAGAGATGTGCTTGGATAAAAAACTAGACCAAATGGAAATAAAATGGAGAAATATTTTTGCCTGCAATATTGCTCTGGCTTCGGCCGGATATCCCGGAAATTATGAAAAAGGGAACCCCATCCTCATTGAGGAGAGGGGAGGGGGTGATGACATTGTAATTTTCCACGCAGGCACTAAAATAGAAAATAATAAATTAGTGACAAATGGCGGGCGGGTGCTTGGAGTCAGCGCAACTGGTAATACACTGGAAGAAGCCCTTGCTAAGGCATACAGTGCGGTAGAAAAAATTTCATTTGAAGGCATGCAGTATCGCAAAGATATTGGAAAAACGGCGCTTTCATTAAAATAATAAAAGTGATAATATAAATCAATGAAAAAAAACCCGAAAGTAGGCATAATTATGGGCTCGGATTCGGATTTGGAAGTAATGGCTGAAGCGGCAAAAGTGCTTGAAGAATTTGGAGTCCTTTATGAAATTAAAGTAGCTTCCGCGCATCGAAGCCCCGATTTGATCCATAAATACGCGACAACCGCTAAAAATCGCGGATTGAAGGTTATTATTGCCGGCGCCGGAGGGGCTGCTCATCTGGCCGGAGTTACGGCCTCTCTCACGACTATTCCTGTTGTGGGCGTGCCCATTAAAACAAAAAACCTGGATGGTCTTGATTCGCTTCTTTCCACCGTAAATATGCCTTCCGGAGTGCCGGTAGCAACCGTCGGAATCAACGCCGGGAAAAATGCCGGACTGTTGGCGATACAGATTCTCGCATTGTCTGATAAAAATCTGGAAGAAAGATTAACGTCTTATAAAAATAAAATGAGCGACGAGATAAAAGTAAAAGGCGATAAACTGGAAAAAATCGGATATAAAAAATATTTGGAGAAATAATTATGAATAATCTCTACGCACATGCTGGAGTAAATATTGATAAAGGAAATGAAGTCGTCAGACGAATAAAGAAAAGTGTAAAAAGTACGCATACTAAGGCCGTGCTTACCGGTATTGGACACTTCGGTGGACTTTATGATATTGGGAAAATTTTAAAATCTTACAAACATCCAATCTTGGTGCAGAGTATAGATGGAGTGGGTACTAAGCTCTCTGTGGCCAGAATGGCAAAGAAATATGATTCTGTCGGAGAAGACATCGTCGGGCATAGTTGCGGAGATATAATAGCCATGGGTGCAAGACCACTTACTTTTTTAGATTATGTAGCTAATGAAATTTTAGTGCCGGAAGAAATGGAAGCTATGGTTTCTGGGATGGCAAAAGCCTGCAAGAAAGCAGGTGTAGCTATTATCGGAGGAGAAACAGCCGAAATGCCGGGAATCTATATGAAAGGAGAACATGATATTGCCGGATGCATTACCGGAGTGGTGGAAAAAAATAAAATCATAACAGGAGAAAAAATAAAAGAAGGTGATATTATGTTCGGTTTCGTTTCTTCGGGACTTCATACAAATGGTTTTTCTCTAGCAAGAAAATTGATTTTTGAAATAGGAAAATATAAAATAAACTCCAGAATTCCGGAATTAAAAAGCACTATAGGTAAGGTGTTATTAAAGGTACACACTAATTATACAAATCCCGTATTAGAAATGTTAGACAATAAGGTAAATATAAGGGGAATCGCGCATATTACGGGGGGAGGATTTATCGAAAATATTCCAAGAATACTACCGAAAAACCTAGACGCGGAAATTACCAAGGGCTCCTGGCCCATGCTTCCGATTTTCCCTTTTATGCAAAAAATTGGTAATGTTAGTGAGAGAGAAATGTATACTGCTTTCAATATGGGCATCGGGCTTGTCTTGGTCATGCCACATTCAGAAAAAGAAAAGATGCAAAAGATTTTAAAAAAATACCCCACTTTTCATATAAAAAAAATTGGTAAAATTATTAAAGGAAAAGGTAAGGTAATTTTAAAATAAAATGAATATCCTGGAAAAAACAAATTTTAAAAACCTGGGAGAAAAATACGTCGGCAAGGTTAGAGACGTTTATAATCAAGATGACAAAGTTATTTTGATTTCTACGGACAGATACTCGGCTTTTGACCGCAACCTGGCCTTGATACCCTGCAAAGGGCAGGTATTGACGCAGGTCAGTAAATTTTGGTTTGAGAACACAAAAGACATAGTCCAAAATCATGTGATAGATTTTCCCGACCCGAATGTGGTAGTGGGTAAAAAGTGCGCCGTTCTTCCGGTTGAAATGGTGGTACGCGGATATATCACCGGAGTGACCGGAACCGCTTTGTGGATTCTATACCAAAAAGGACAAAGAGATTTTGGTGATTTTGTCCTGCCGGATGGTATGAAGAAAAATCAAAAGTTGGACCAACCGGTACTGACTCCGACTACAAAATTTGAAGCCCATGACAGACCCCTGACCAGTAAAATTATTTTGGAAGAAAAAATAATGGTGCCAGAAGTATGGCAAAAAGTTTCCGAGATTACTCTGAAACTTTTTGCTCGCGGACAAGAACTTGCTTTGGAGCGGGGATTGATCCTGGTGGACACAAAATATGAATTCGGGCTAAATGAAGACGGAGAAGTAATGCTAATTGATGAAATCCATACTCCAGACTCTTCCCGCTACTGGCAGGCAAATTCGTATCAGGAAAGAATAAACCAAGGTTTGGAGCCGGAAAATTTTGATAAAGAATTCCTGCGCCTGTGGTTCAAGGAGCACTGCGACCCGTACAAGGATAAAATATTGCCGCCGGCCCCGGCAGAAATGGTTGCGGAACTTTCCAGGCGATATGTGCAAATCTGCGAGCAAATTACCGGAGTTCCTTTCGTGGCTGAAACGGGAGATATTGAAAAAAGAATAGAAAATAATCTTAAAAAATATGAAATCTAAAAACATGCCATTAAATTCAATTTCTCCATTAGACGGAAGATATTTTGAAAAAACCCGGGCACTCGCGCTGTATTTTTCGGAAGAAGCATTGATGAAATACCGGGTAATGGTAGAAGGGGAATATTTAATAGCTCTTTCTGTGGAAAAAAAAACTATTTTAAGGAAATTTACTTTGAAAGAAATTAAAAAAATCAGAAATTTATACGATCTTTCGGACATGGATTTCAAACAGATAAAAAAGATAGAAACAACCACGAACCATGATGTAAAAGCAGTTGAATATTTTATCAAAGAAAAACTTTCAAAAACATCATTAAAAGACAGCCTGGAATGGATTCATTTCGGACTGACTTCCGAGGATACAAACAATATTGCTTACGGATTGACATTAAGCAAAGCAACAGCAAATATTTTGGTGCCGAAATTAAAAGAAGTTAACCATGAGCTTGAGCTTTTGGCTAAACACTACAGGAATCTGCCGATGTTGGCGCGCACTCACGGACAACCGGCAAGCCCGACAACTTTTGGCAAAGAAATGGGCGTGTTCGCTCATAGGCTTGGACGAGGTTTGGATCATTTGTTCGGTCAAAAAATTCTGGTCAAACTTAACGGCGCCTCCGGAAATTACAACGCGCATATAGCGGCATTCCCAAAGTTTGACTGGTTGAAATTTTCAAAAAAATTTATCAGTAATTTTAATAAAAAATTAATCTTCAAACTTGAAATGAATCCGTTTACTACGCAAATCGAGCCTCATGATTCTTACATTGAACTTTTTGACCATTTTAAGAGATTCAATAATATGCTTATTGATCTTAACCAGGATATGTGGAGATATATTTCCGATGATTGGATAACCCAAAAGCCAAAAAAGGGAGAAGTGGGCTCTTCCACTATGCCGCACAAAATAAATCCGATTGATTTTGAAAATAGCGAGGGTAATCTGGGTCTGGCTAATGCCTTATTTGAATTCTTTGCCCGCAAACTCCCGATTTCGAGACTTCAGCGGGATCTTTCAGATTCCACGGTAGAGCGCGCTTTTGGCACAGCATTTGGACATTCATATTTGGCTTATGTTTCACTTCTTGGGGGATTAAATAAAATTAAGGTTAATGAGATAAAAATAAAAGAAGATTTAAATACACATCCGGAAATAATTACTGAAGCCATTCAGACCATCTTGCGGCGCGAAGGAGTAAAAATGCCGTATGAGAAATTGAAAGAACTGACTCGCGGCAAAAAAGTTACTCTTCAAGACATTCACAAATTTATAAATACGCTTCCGGTCAGTGATAAAGTAAAGAAAGAGCTGTTGAAAATCACTCCTCAAAATTATACCGGTCTTGCTTCCAAACTCGCTTCAAAGTAAGATGGGATTATGATATTTCGAATTGCGGCTTCTATTTTACTTTTGTTTTCAATACTTTTTATGCCTTTCTGGGTATCTGTCATATTGGCGCTGATTGGCATGTTTTATTTTAATGTTTTCTGGGAAGCGGTTATTTTATTTCTCCTGTCCGATTTGCTCTATGGCGTCCGGGAAGCTAAATTTTCCGGCGCAATTTTTATTTCTTTTATAGGCTCTCTCGCAGTTTTCCTGATTATAGAAATAATAAAAAAGAAACTTAAATTCTATGCTTAAAAAACATTCTTTCGTCGAGCCGGATGAAATTTTTCTGGACTCAAAAAATCTGCAGAATTTCGACCGCCAGCAATTCGAGGGACGGATAGAAAAGCCGATTCCTAAAAAAACAATATTCCTGCTGGGCGTCCTGTTCGTAATTTTCACCGGAATTTTCGGAACTCGGCTTATTTACCTTCAAGTTTACAAAGGCGAGGCGTATTTCAAGCGGAGCCAAAATAATATTTTAGTCAAGGCCATTATTTTCACCGATAGGGGAATAATCTATGACCGCAATAAAATAGAACTGGCTTGGAACAAGAAAATAGCCGAAGCTCCTGTTCCCACCCGCGCATATTTATCATCCGGATTTTCGCATCTCTTGGGCTATGTCAGTTATCCGACTCAGGACAAAACGGGCAATTATTGGCAGGGTGAATTTATCGGCAAAGACGGGCTGGAAAAGCAGTACGACAGCCTGCTAAAGGGCGAAAACGGGTCAAAAATAATAGAAACGGATGCGTTGGGAAAAATATATTCGGAAAATATCGTGAATGCCCCCAAGCAGGGCACGGACCTGATAACGACGGTTGATTCGCGAATACAGACAGAACTGTTCGCCCTTATCAAGAACTTGTCGGAAAATAAATCTTTCACCGGCGGGGCAGGGGTGATTATTGACGCCCGAAACGGGGAAATTATAACGACGACAAGCTTTCCGGAGTATAATTCCGAAATTCTCTCATTCGGGAAGGACGCGCCAAAAATAAATAATTACCTGGCCGATAAAAGAAAAGTTTTTCTGGACAGGGATATTTCGGGACTCTATACTCCGGGCTCAATTGTCAAGCCGTTTTTTGCTTTAGCCGCTTTGGCTGAAGGTGTAATCGATCCGTATAAAAAAATTCTTTCAACCGGCTCTATCTCAATTCCGAATCCTTATTTCCCGGATCAAAAAACCGTTTTTAAAGACTGGAAAGTAAACGGCTGGACAAATATGATGGAAGCTCTCGCCGTATCTTCCGATGTTTACTTTTATGAAGTCGGCGGGGGATACGAAAATCAAAAAGGGCTTGGCATCGTAAATCTCGGAAAATACGCGAGACTGTTCGGTTTTGAAGAAAAAACCGGAGTTGATTTGCCGGATGAAAAAGAAGGCGTGATTCCGAGTCCGGAATGGAAAATAGCGAATTTCAAGGGAGACCCTTGGCGTATTGGAGACACTTACCATACCGCTATCGGACAATACGGCTTTCAAGTGACTCCGATGGAAATGGCCCGGGCGGTAGGGGCTATCGCCAATAGCGGAAAATTACTGACCCCGCATTTAACATTAAATGATGTTGAAAAACCTGCCCGCAATGCCTACGGCATAGCCGTTGCAGGCGGGGAAAATCCAGTTATCACAATAGATATTAAAAAAGAATATTTTGATGTAGTGCATCAGGGAATGAGAGCCGCGGCAACTTATGGCACAGCTGTGGCGCTCAATGTGCCTTATGTAAAAGTCGCCGCCAAAACCGGCACGGCTCAGATTGGTGTCGCTAAAAATAAGGTAAATTCCTGGGTCATCGGCTTTTTCCCATATGAAAATCCTAAATATGCTTTTGCCATAATGATGGAATCGGGGCCTTCAAGCAGCGGCGGCGGTGCAGCTTCTTCCATTATGCGAGAACTTTTGGATTGGATGTCCGTTAATACTCCAGAATATTTTAAGACCTCTCTCTAGCCCTCTCCTTGCCAAGGAGAGGGGAAAAAAAGAGGTGAGGTGAATTGCATTTTGTGTCTTTGTAATCTATAATACTCCTATGCGCAAAGCACGAATACTTTTAGTTCTGGGAATCTGGGTGGCAATATTGCCATACTTGGGCTTTCCATATTCCTGGAAAGATATCTTGTTTACTTTGTCCGGATTAGGGCTCGTTTATTTCAGCTATATCCTATATAAAGATTATAAAATGACAGAGAAAAAGACTTTTGATAATTTTAGGGAGAACAGCGATTTTAACGGCAACGAAAATGAAAAAGATGCGGCGGTAGGAGAACAATAAGAACACATAGAATAAGAAATCTAAAAATATGGAACATTTTTCTAAAACAAAGTATGTTACGGTTACTGTTTTGCTGATAGCCTTATTTTTTATCTCCGGTGTTTATGTCGGAGACCAAAATCGCCCGGAGATAGATAAAGTTCTTGGTATTTCCGGAAAAGAAACGCAAGTCGCGACTCAAACCGACTTTTCTCCATTCTGGAAAGTTTGGAATGCCATTAACGAAAAAAATCCAACCGCCGGTGAAATAACCGACCAAGACAGGGTTTATGGGGCAATTTCAGGCCTTGTAGGCTCTCTAAACGACCCATATAGCGTATTTTTCACCCCAGAAGAAGCTAAGTCATTTGAAGACGAAATAGCCGGCAATTTCGACGGAATCGGCATGGAAGTCGGAATGAAAGATAAAGTGCTGACGGTCATTGCCCCGCTCAAAGACACTCCCGCTTACAGGGCGAATATTAAATCCGGCGACAAAATTCTGAAAATTGATAAAACCGTTACTTCGGGATTAGGTATTGAAGAAGCAATCAGGCTGATACGGGGAGAAAAAGGAACAGCCGTTACGCTTACAATCTCGCGCGAAGGAAACAGGGAGCCGAAAGAAATAAGAATCGTGCGGGACACCATCACCATACCGACTTTGGATACGGAATTGAGGGCAGACGGAATTTTCGTAATCAAGCTTTACAGTTTTTCCGCCAATGCCGCCAATCTTTTCCGCAATGCAATGAAGCAATTCGTGGAATCCGGGAGTGTCCGGCTTCTACTTGATTTGAGGGGAAATCCGGGCGGTTATCTGGATTCGGCCGTTGATATGGCAAGCTGGTTCTTGAAAGGAGGAAAGATTATCGTGACCGAAGACTATGGCAATAACAAGGCGCCGGAAATATTCAGGAGCAGGGGCTATGATATATTCAACGATAAATTAAAATTCGTGATTCTGATAGATAGCGGTTCGGCTTCGGCTTCCGAAATCCTGGCCGGCGCCTTGCAAAACCACGGACGCGCAAAACTGGTGGGAAGTCAGAGTTTTGGCAAGGGTTCCGTGCAGGAGGTCGTGGACATCACTTCGGACACGATTTTAAAAATTACGGTGGCGAAGTGGCTGACTCCGGATGGGACTTCTATTTCGGAAAAAGGACTGACTCCGGATTATCCGGCAGAAATTACGCAAAAAGATCTTGACGCGAAAAAAGATCCGCAGATGGACAAGGCGGTGGAATTATTATTAAGTAATTAGGTTCTAGTTTCTAGGTTCTAGCACCTAGTCACTAGCAACTAGCAACTAATTCATGCGAGTTATATTTTTACAAGATGTTGTCAGGGTAGGGAAGAGACACGACATAAAGGAGGTAAACGACGGCTATGCCATGAACTTTTTATTTCCCAGAAAGCTCGCCGAGCCGGCGACGCCAAAAGCAATTGCCTTTTGATGAAAAATTTGGAAGAAATAAAAGGTAAAGTTCTTGTTATTAAAGCAAAAGCGGATGAAAAAGGGCATCTGTTTTCCGGCATAAAAAATAAAGAAATCGTGGAAGAAATGAAGCTTCAGCACCACGCCGACATAGCGGAAGAATTTATTGTTCTGGAAAAACCGATTAAAGAAGTAGGGGAGTTTGAAATCCCGATTTCCATCAAAGATAAAAAATCTTCGTTTAAACTTATTGTTGAGAAAATATAAAAAAATACCACATTCACTACTTTTTTGATTGCGGTTTTGCCGTGGAAGGAGATTTTACGTTTGGAGCCAAATTTGACCGTGCCGGGTCTTAGGGCGAAAAGGGTATGGTCCCTGCCTACAGACACGTTATTGCCCGCCATAATGACCGTACCGCGCTGGCGGACGATAATAGAGCCAGATTGGGCCTTTTGGCCGTCAGCCAGCTTAATACCGAGGTATTTCGGGTTTGAGTCTCTTAAATTTTTGGCTGTACCGCCGGCTTTTCTATGGGCCATGATTGATTAGTTGCAACTAGTTGTTAGCTTCTAGGTTCTAGTTTATAATGCTTATAATTAATAGATGCAATTAAGAGTATAACCGAAACCATGGAAAAAATCAAGCAATTTATTGAGAGCGAAAAAGGGAAGGACATTTTGATAGTTATTATCGTTATTTTGACAGGATTAGGGTCATTTGAGCTGGGTAGACTATCAAAAGAAGCCAATTCTTCGGGCATAAAGATAGAATACGGAGACCAACAGGAGGCAAACGCAATATCGTCAATAGAACCAATTTCTGCCACTTTTAACAATTCTCAAACAAATAATATAATCTCAAATTCCGGAAAAAATTTCTTCGCTTCAAG
>Ga0076130_108_pt1 | contig 15770 bp, 7 predicted proteins | sample RifGroC2_FD_67716 | JGI IMG/M metagenome (GOLD analysis project Ga0076130, IMG submission 67716) | Parcubacteria (Nomurabacteria) bacterium GW2011_GWC2_41_8 | reverse complement strand
TGGTGGTGTTCTAGCTTGTTTAAAAAAGTTTTGCCAAGTTAAACTACTAGTAGGATTAAAAGCATTTGTCATAGCACCGGAAATATCTTTTTCTTCAACACCCGTTTTAGCAGAATCTGTTCCACTATCATAAGGCCTACATTCTCCTGTAGTAGCATTTTTATTTACACAAACATCTAATTTATTATAAAAAATCAACGCCAAAATATTAGAAGAATCAATAACTACTTTTGTAAAAAACATAGAAAAGTTTATAAGAAGAGCAATAATTATAACTTTTGCTATCATTTTTTTAGCTTCAGACCCCCCAAGGTCCAAAATAATTTTGATAGCTATGTAAAGCAAAATAAGTATAAAGAAAATATTTGAAAGGTCACGGACGACTGTCCACGCAGTGGGAATAAAAGTGGACTTAGCGAATAATGTACTGCTCAATGTGATAGTTATTAATACATTGAAAAATTTTGCTGACAATCCAAGTATAAAAGCCGCGACTTGATAAAAAAGACCATAAGATATTTGTATAACACACCCAGGCCAAATGTCACCGTTGATTATTCCGCATTCCATATAACCAACTTGTTTTTCAAATTCTGACTGTTCTGGCGCTGGTGTTGCTGGCTGCGTTGTCGGTCGCGTTGAAGACCAAACTTTTGGCGGGGTACATTCATTCTGGTTGTAAGAGGTTTCAAACCACACACCATAAGCATTAGAACTCCAACATTTTTCACCTGCCGCCTGCACATTCTCCACCAGCCCAAAAAGTCCGATTCCGGCCACTATTATCAGTATTAGAATGTAAGGCAAAAACTTTTTCATAAACTAAAATTGGCTTCTGGTTGCATTTTCCGGCGCTTTAATCACTTTTAATATCGTGCAGAGTCTCGGTCAGTGCTTTGGCGCCGAAATCCATTAGTATAACGTTCCTATCCCCCTCTTCACTACCAGGCCAAACATATGATTTATCGATTGTATTACTTTCTACTGAAGTTGCAATCCAAGGAGCGCCTCTCACCAGAAATACCACCGGTTTGCCTTCAAAACTAAATGACCCGATTTTTTTATTAGTATCGTTGCCGTTTGGGTCTATGCCCCGCATAGTTGTTCCCCCTCCTGCATAAAGAATATAGCCGCTATTTGTTGCTGTTTCAGACACAGAAGACAACGGAATGATTGTTTTACTTAAAGTACTTCCGGTCCAGACACATATGTCGGGATTATCACTGCCATCACAAGCATGGACCAAAGTGTTTCCGCTAATAGACAGCGCCCCCCCGGGGCCATTTGTAGTCAAAACGGCATTGTCTTTTGCTATTCTTCTTGGATTTGCGGCTAGGTATGAAGCCCAATGACCATCTTTAGCCGCAAACGTAGTTGCCCAGACTAGAGCCGGACTATCTGTCGTCAGTCTGGCTACCCATTCGCCGATAGTTGCCTCGTATCTAATCATTCCGGTCGGATTTTGTATAGTGCCTATTTCACAAATAAAAGTTAGCTTAGTTGTCGTTATCCATTGGCCCGCCAAACATCTGGCTCCGGCAGGCAAATTAGCCGGAGCTTTAAAATCATAATTTTGCCCGGTATTCAAGTCCGTTACCCAGCTTTCTCCCCAATTTCCATAAGTTACATATTTCCCGTCCGGCGATATTTTAGCCCACCATCCGTTGCTTGTCTGCGCAGGACTCCAAGTGCTTATCGGGGTGGCCGGCGTTATCACGCCCGGCGTGCCGCCGCTACTACTGCCGCTTTTCAGTCCGGGAGCAAACCGAGTCGTGGAATATTCCAATGAAGAGGTGGCGGCGAAACTCCCGTCATTTGTATTTGCGGCTATGACCGGAGAAAAATTACCAAAGCCCCCAAAGAAAGCCACTCCGCTTTTCAGTTGTGTGCCTGTTGAACTCAATATGTTATATGTGTTTCCAGAATCATTTTGATTTTGGACTATAACCGCATAATTGTTTGATTTAGAGTTATAAGCGAGTGCTCCTCCCCTACCTGCGCTGCTTATCGTGAGCACCGAACCTCCATCTGCAATGTTGCAACTGTTTAGTATTCTGCCCTTGGTTGTGGTGCTAGACTTGGAAGGCCAGGAAATCATATATTTTTTATTTACGGAATTATATACGATACTGGTAACTCCTAGACTGTCGTTATCGTAGACCGTTTCGGCTCCGAGTGCGCCGGTGGCTGGATTGTATTTTCGAGTAACATTTGTGGTGCCGTTGTCCCTGACATACGCTATACAGTATTCGTTTGCGTTTGCGGTTTCATTCATGGCGAGTACCGGTACCCAACTTCCGGTGCCCGAGCCAACATCAATGGCAGTTCCGACAACGCCTGACTGGCTGATAGTTATCAAGTTTGAATCAACGCCCGGATGCCTGTATTCCCAGACAAATGCAAACTGCTTGTTTTGGGAATCGTATTGAAGCACGGAATTTTTGGAGAAGAATGAAGCGGCCCCCCCGGGATCTTTGAATATTACAAACGGTGCTCCGGACATTGAGCCGTCAGGATTTACAAACCGGCCATAAATTGTTCCCCCGGATGCATCCGGAAAGCCAATCCACACAACCAGGTATTTATTGATATCCGAAGCGAAAGCAACCTTCGGAGCCATTACCTGAACTGATGCCGCAGTTGTCTGAATTTGGAATTCGGAAGTAATTGCTGTTCCGGTGTTGCCCATTATTCTTCCGTTTACTCCGCCGCTTACCACCAACCAATTGTTTTGGGCCGGGTTGTAGGCCAGATTTCCTCCCCACCCGCCGGTGGCATTATATGAAGGGACGGTCGTTCCGCCCCCGCTACCACTGTTGCTGATTTGGATTTGGTATGGATTTGACTCCGTGCTGCCGTCTCTATAAATTTTAATTGTTGTATTTGTTGTATTTATTTCGGCCGGCACTAAGACCGTGGCTTGGGTCTTGGCAGAATTGACTGTGCCATCAACGGAAGCGCGTCCGCTTAAGCCATAATAAAATCGTATGGTAACTTTATCGCTTGGTTTGTTAATGGTAGACAAGTTGGTTCCGTTGATGGTGATGGTCGTTGTTCCCGCCGTAGCTGTCGCAGGAGTAATGGATGATATATATGGAGTACCGTCAGTCGGAGTTGGAGGGAGAGTAACACATATATGGTTTTGTAACACTTGGGGAGGAGTACAGACCGGGTCGGTCGGTGGTTCAGTGCCTCCACCGCCTGTGCTGCATCCGCAGTCCGTTCCTCCTCCGGAGGCGGTACAGTTGAGGGGAATAAATCCTGTGAATTGAGTAGTGGCAGCCTCTCGTATCGTGCTAGCGCTTCCTATAATCGCGTCATATCTCTCCATCATTGTGTCTCCATCCATCCATACGGCGATAATGTCTCCGGTGGAAGGATTGTTGTTGCCGTTTAGCACCTCATCAGTTGCATTAAATCCTCTGGATATTAATTCTGTTTCTACAAGAGCCAAAAATGTTCTAGCATTTTGCCTACCGCCTGATTCTATGTTTGGCAAGTCCCCAACACTTGGATTTTCAGCTAATACCGCATCCATGGCGTCGCGTAGAGCTCCGGCATATTGCTCTCCTGTCTCGTCGCATTGCTCACCGCCCCCCCCGAAATCTCCAGTTAAATCCTCAAAATCTTCCGTTATAGGAGTAAGCCCCGGCAGGCTTCCTTTGTAATCCAGCACATTTGCCTTATATATAAGATCGCAATTCATTTCTATGTTAACCCTTTTTGTGCCAAAGAGGCCAAAGAAGCGGGGCCAATTCATCACATCTTTTCCGTTAACCATAGGTACTTTGGGAACTATGGTGTCGGGGCCTATAAACGAGTTGTGGGAATACCCGCCTTTGATTGGAAAATCACAGAAAAGATTTTGTTCCGTTCCTTTATCAAGATACGTGCTTTTTCTTCCGCCCGGGTTCGTCCAGCCTTTTTCTGTTCTTTGTTGTTGACACTCGGGGATAAGTTCATTTAGCTTTTTATATTTATCTATAGCGATGTTTAACTGATTTTTTCTATTATTTATAGTAGCTGTGTTAGAAATTGTATCGCGTGTCGCGTCATATTGTTGTTTTAACTTTATCAGAACTTTTTCTTCACCAGAACCCGGTTCCGGTTGTTCAGCAATACTATCTAAACCACTTTTTATAGCCTCCAGTCTGGACACTGCTTGAGTTTTTAATCTTCTTGCATCAATTAATTCATCTGACTCTTGGTAGAGTGTTTCTATTTCATCTACCGCGTCCATATAAATTACTGATTTCGGAAGTGTAGTCATCATTTTATTATTTATCCAATCTTTGAAGAAATTTACAGCAAATTTCAAGTCTTTGAGAGCTATAGTAGCGGAAGTTGCCTTTTTAGGATCATCATCATTTATTTTTTCTGAAAGCAAATTACTATTTCTTTGCATTTCTGAATCAGCCCTAGCTTGCCAGAGAATGTCCGGACCCGGGACGCACATATCTAGTTCTCGTGTTTTTGGCCAGATGCTACCAAACATTTGAGTGACTCCAGGTTTATCTGGGTCGTCATTACTTATTAATTGAAGTTCTGCTTCAGTATTTTCTATGTCACCAGGGACATGATCTGTTTTTACCCAACTTCCTTTTTCATCATCGCATTGCGCTTCGGGGACATCTTTTTGATCAGGAGAATTTTGTATATCACTGCACGTTCCTATGTCATATCCGTTTATCTGTTTTTTGAATCCACTTAATATGATTTCTTGGTCTGGTCCGGCATCCCAAGTTGCGTTAGGTCCTGCCGGACTGCCAAGGGTTTGTCCATCATAGCTCCAATCATCTTCTGTCGAAGTTGGTGGATTTGTTCTACTGGTCAGAGAATTTAGTCCTTTGCCGATAAATTTATTTAATAAAGCATCAACAAGAGCGGAAATGCTGTTGCCCATGGTTGCGCCGAGTTCAGTTAAACGTTGACCCGACCCCAGGGCGGTCATTATCTTATTTCCGACCACCGAGCCGGGAGTAGTGGTAACCAACCCTCCCGGGCAGGTGTTATCTTTTGTCCATTCGGCTTTTGCTGAATCTCGGAAAGCTTGCCACTCAATAATGTCTGCCTCACAAAGTTGTGAATCGGTATCATCAACATATTTTGGATCATTAAAACAATCAGGTGGAGGTTGGGTCCTTTCATAATCAGCCTCGTTCCATTTGGGTTGTAAAAATTGATTCTTAGTATTATTGTATTTCGGATTTGATGGACAAGTCTGCGGAGACAAGAAGCCCTGGCTTTGCGCTAGGGTTGTCTGAATTTTCTGCCCAGCGGTCTGGGTTAGGCCCTGAAGTTTCCTCCCGAGTTCCTCGGTGGCGATCATCTGAAAACCAAGATAATTGTTTTGCGGATACTGCGTGTTGATGAGAAAGCCGTTCCATCCGCCGACATTAAAATCAGTTTGATACTTCTTTAACAAAATGGGGTCTGTTATAACTTTACTCAAGCTATATTGTGCGTTATCTGCCAGTTGTCTTTTGTAACTATTTATTGTATTTAAAGCAAAATCCTTGCCGAATGGAAATCTGGCAAGGTCGTAGCCGAACGCATCTACTATATTTCTGATTTCATATTTTGCTATGTCTCTAAAAAAGGAATCGGGATTTTCCAAAAAAAGCGGGTTGTTATAATAGCCAGTATTAATCCAGTTTATGGTGCTTTTGGTCATATCCTGCAGAAGTTTCGAGGCGATGTGCATCAGGATTTGCTTTCCGATTTCTTTGGCGACATTTTTAACTGCAATAACAGTGCTTGTGGTATTTGCCACGGCGCTTGTCCCGGTGGTTATCGCTGTTGCCCCGGTTTCCACATCCGATACCCAACTAGACCACCAAAAAGCCTCTGCTTGTTCTGGTCTGGAGAACAAAACAGCCGGTACTAATATTGCGATAAGTAAGAAAATAGAGATGAATTTGATTGTTTTATTTTTAGCTCTCATTTTTTGCATTTTCTTGTCTTTATTATATAGTTTTTTGCTTAATTGTTCAATTTCTGCCTGATAGCATCCCTAAGTTCCTTGGCAGCTACTTCCAATATGGCGGTATTTTGTTCATACTGACTCATAGCACTAAAAGATACGATAACATCAGTGTCGTAAAGCTTGATATCATTTAAGTTTTCCGTAAATCTTTCAAGCCCGTTTATAAAATCTAAATGCAAAGGCGCAAGAAATTGAGGCACGCTCGTTTTTACTGTTGCGTTTATTATTTTATTTGTTGGTTCTATAATTGGATCAAGCTCTGCTAACGCACTGGTATTAACATTGTTTTCATCGGCTATGAACTTTTGCAATATGTCCGCGACATTTCCTTTAATTGGGTATTTTGCATGAATACTATCCAATGTATCGTTGTATTTTTTCACAGCCTGGACGCTGTCATCTTTTATTACTTTGATGTCAGAAAACGTATATATTTTTCTTGGTGGAGAATTCTGGATATGGTCTGCTAAAGAACTGCTTATTTTGTCTATTGTCGCCTGGTCCATTTCTCCTTCCTGGTTTAATGTGGCTACGGTAGAGAAAAGTTCTCTGGAAAATTTATCCGTTTCTGTCAGATTTTCAGTATTCTGGCTATCCCCACCTATCTTCTCGCCTATTCCTTGTTCAGCTTTTAATTTATCTATTGCAACACTGTCTGATATTCCAGGCGCAGTTTCTTTTTTTGTTGGGTCAGTTCCCCATAAGCTCTCTTCCCAGTCCAACACTCCATCTAGGTCGGTATCTTTATTTACTAAATCTCCTATTAAAGCGTTGCTATAAGCCAGTCCCTGATTTTCTTTATCTAATTCCGAGTTTGTTGCATTTTTAAATATTAATGGTGTTTTTAGCAAAAAAAGCGCAACAAGAAAAACTATCGCAAAAGCAATCCAAATCGTCCTTTTGTTTTTTAACCAATCTAATTTAATTATAGGCTAATTATACCCCAACACTTATTTAAATCAAAGGATAATTCCCGAATTTAACCCTCTAAATCCCCCTTATCAGGGGGCTCATATTTTTACCTCCCTTGAAAAGGGGAGGCTAGGAGGGGTTTTATTGTTTAGCCAGCGAAATCCAGTCCAAAAGCGATAAATCTTCCGCTCTCTTATTTCCCAAGCTATTTACGAAGGCAATGCCTCCGTAATCTTTGTCTTTTAATAGTATTTTGAGGTTGCTTGAGAGTTTTTTTCTCTTGTGTGCAAAGCCTGTTTTCACTATTTTCCAGAATCTGTCTTCGGCGACTTCATTTTCCTTAAAAATTTTACGGGAAATATTTTTTATGACTATAATTGCCGAATCCACCTTCGGCGCCGGGGAAAAATATCGCGCCGGCACCTTCATTATCATTTTTGGCTCCCCATAAGCCTTGACGGATATGGAGAGAATGCTCTCTTTTTTATCGGAAGCTAGAATTCTTTTGGCAACTTCGTGCTGGACCATCAGCACCATAGAGGCCGGCTGGTTTTTTGCGGTCAAGAATTTTTTCAGTATCGCGCCGGTAATGTTGTAGGGAATATTAGCAATTACTTTGTAGGCGCTAGGCTTTAGGCTATAGGCATTAGTATTAAAATTTAGAATATCTCCGCATACTAGTATGAGAGTATTCGCTTTGATTTCTTTTTTAAATTTAATTTTTAAAAATTCAAAAAGTTCCCGGTCTTTTTCCACGGCGATGACAAGTCCGGCTTTTTCCAGCAGTTTTTCCGTCAGTTTTCCTTTGCCCGGACCGATTTCTAAAATTACATCGTCAGATTTTATTTCTCCCGCCTCAATAATTTTTCGCAGTGCCGGCTCCGACTTCAAAAAATTTTGACCTAAAGCTTTTTTAGTTCTAACAAATACTAAATTCTCTGCTATCGCAGAATTCTTAGTATTTTTGTTTTTAAAATATTTTTTTTCTGACTTCATCTATATATAAATTGTTTTTATTCCGCTATCCTCCTTTTCTTTTTGTAATAAGTTTGGCGGAATATCGGCGATAAATTCCGAAGGGGTATTGATGTTGCGCGAGCCGAAAATGGTGCGGAAATTTGCGAAAGATAAAAATAATTTTTCTTTCGCGCGCGTAAGCGCCACATAGAAAAGCCGTCGCTCTTCTTCCCTATCCTCGCCGTTTTGCATTTCGTTCTGTCTTTCGTGGGGGAAAAGCCCGTCTTCCAATCCGGTCACGAAAACATATTTGAATTCAAGCCCCTTGGAGGCGTGCACGGTCATAAGTTTGACAGCGTTATTCTCCCTCTCCTTGCCAAGGAGAGGGTCGGGGTGAGGTGTATTTATCATTAAGCTATCCTGGTCCGACGCCAGCGCCGCGTCTTCTAAAAGCCTTTCAACACCTAGTCCGTTTGCCAGGTTATCATATTTGAGCGCCAAAGTCGCAAGCTCTTTTATGTTCTCCAGTCTTTCCATATCTTCTTCCGTGCCGGACGAGAGTTCGTTTTCAATGCCGGAATGTTGGACCACGAACTTTATTATTCGGCTCGCTTTTTCCGTTTTTATTTTTTCTCTTATCTCTTCCAATACTTTATAGAAATTATAAACTTTTATCTTTACTTTTATCGGTAAACTTTCCGTGTTCCCGGCAAAAATTTTTGCCAAAGTAACTTTACCGATACCCCGTGCCGGAAAATTTATTATTCTTTTTATATCCGACAGACTGTTTGGATTTAATGCTGCGCGCAGATAGGCGAGAGTGTCCTTGATTTCTTTTCTTTCAAAAAATTTAACGCCCAGAACTTGGTACGGAATATTATAACGAAGCATCGCTTCTTCCAGCGCTCTGGATTGAAAATTCGCGCGGTAAAGAATTGCAACTTCAGATAACCGCGCGGGTGCTGTCTCTGCGGGGTCGCTGTCTCCGTCTGCTGACGGAGCGCTGCCTCTCGGCCCGTCGGCCTGCGAGACACCCCGCAGTGACACACCCGCTTTGTTTTCTTTGGCGTAGCCGGGAGTGCTTTTTCGAATGGTCTGGGGATTGTTTCCGAGGACCTGAGAAAAAGAACTACCGACGGAGCCATCTAAAAGTTCTAAAATTTTTATCGCAACAAAGTCCGCTTCGTCATTTTCGTCCAGTGCTTCGTATAATCCGATTTTTTCGCCGATTTTGTTGTCTGTGAATAGATTTTTATCCGGACGGTAGATATTTTTCTTAATGATGACATTCGCCGCTTCCAGAATATTTTTTGTTGAGCGGTAATTTTGTTCAAGCAGGATTATTTTTGCGCTCGGATAATCCTTTTCAAAGCTTAAAATATTTTTCAAATTTGCTCCGCGCCAGGAATAAATATTCTGGTCCGCATCCCCCACCACGCAGATGTTGTGGTTGTTTTCAGAAAGCAATTTGGACATCAGATATTGCACTTCATTGGTATCCTGGTATTCATCAACATGGATATATTCCCATTTTTCCTGATAAACTTTCCTGATTTCAACGTTATCTTTCAAGAGTTTTACGGCTTTTAGAAGCAGATCGTCAAAATCCAGCGCATTTTCTTTCATTTTGCGTTTTTCATATAAATTCCAAACTTGCGCCACTATTTTACCAATGGTGTTGTTAACACTTTCCGCATAAGTACTCAAGTGCGTGAATTTTCCCTTTTCCCGCGAGATTATATTTTTTATTTTTTTCGGGTCGTATTGCTTTGGGTCTATGCCGATTTCTTTCATTATTTCTTTAATAAGTGAAGCAGCGTCTCCTTCATCCAGAATTGTGAAATATCTGGTCAGTCCCAACAATCGCGCATTTTCTTTTATAATATGAACTCCCAAAGAATGAAAAGTGCAAAAGAAAGGCGTAGATGATTCTTCCTCTGCAGGGTCGCTGTCTCCGCGTGCTCGCGGAGCGCTGCCTCTCGGCCCGTCGGCCTGCGAGACACCCCGCATAGGAAAATTTTCTCCGCCTCTCCGGCTGTCGAAAGAAAATATCGCTGTTTGTATCCTATCCCGCATTTCCTTGGCGGCCTTGTTGGTAAAGGTTACGGCTAGGATTTTCTCCGGCGCCACTCCGTTTTTTATCAGATTTACGATTCGATGCGTTATTGTTTTGGTTTTTCCGGCGCCGGCTCCCGCCACAATCAAAAGCGGACCCTTTATATGAAGCGCCGCTTCTTTTTGCTCTTTATTTAGGCCTTTTAAATGTTCGGTGTCCGTAATCACACCTCCAATATAACACAAACAAATTAAATAATTTTAAAACCACTCACGCTTCGGCTTACTTTCTTTCTCTCTTTTCTTTCTCTCTTTTTCTGCCTTTCTTTTTCTTTTTTCTTCCCTCTTTCTTTCTTTTCTTTCTTCCCAGGCGTTTCCTAATCTTTCCGGTAAAGATGGCAAAGAGATAATGCTCTTGACCATTGCCAACGGCAACTTAGCAATGCCCATCCAAAATTCCTTGGGCTTGATGTCTTTATCCGCTTTGCGTATCGCCTTTAATCCTTCCATAAAATACGGAATTAACGGAGGTTCTTCATTATAGTGTCTTTCCCCCCTAGTCTGTCTCTCTATCCTTCTTGTCGGCTCTATCGGTCTTGGTCTTACTATTTCCGTTTCTTCTTCCCACATCCGGGGCTCTTCCCTTCTCTGATATTGGTAATCTTCTGGTTCCCTCCTTGGTACCCGGACAGTATCAATTCTTTCCCCAATCTCCGTTCTCAGTGCCGCCTCTCTTTCTCTCCTCTCCCTTTCCCTATCATCTTGTGCCGGAATAGGAGGAAAAACTTCTTCTCTCGGTGCATCTTGTGTTATAAAATCAACCACCAACTCTCCATCCATAATCCTCATCCCTTCAACTTTTTTATCAGAATCTCTTTCCAGACGTTCTTTTAGTATTTCCGAGACATGGTCAAGGTATGGAGCTATCGCTTTTTCTACGTCTCTTTTTACTTTTTCAAACATAGCTTGAACTTCAAGGCCTATTACCGCGATAGCCCCCTCTCTTTCTTCAAAAATTGCTCTTAAATTAACCTCTGCAGACGGAGTGACGGGGGTTGTCTTGACCAAAAGTTTTGTAGTCAAAATCATTCTACCATCTCTACCCTCGATTATTGGGCGATTAATTACCTTTTTTATTTTTTTCTTAGCTTCTTTAGAGTTAAGGAGAAAATAGATTTCGTCCTCTATAAAGCTAGCTGGGAAAGCTTCTATTTCAAGTCTTGGTGAATCTCTCTCCCTTTCATCATAATAGGTCGGCGGTTCGGGGCTCATAGGCGGTACGCGCGATGTTCTTGACATTGCTTCTCTTGTTCCCCTTTCTCTTTCTCTAAATTCGCGTATTTTCTGACTAATAGACGTACTTCCTGCATCGTATTGTTCTAACAAGGTCTTTATGTCATCTGGGAGACTGCCTTGCACTAAAAAATCATTAAGTTCTTGTTCTTGTTCATTTCTTATTATTCTTGAATATTTGTCATATAATTCTTCAACCAAAGGTGAGTCGTTTACCTCTAGTGCATTAATTATGTCCTTTTGCAGCATTATTCGTTGAGCCAGAATATCTCTTGCCCAAGCGTGCCTTCTCCTTCTCTCCAAGTTTTCATCCACCACAGTTGCCGGAGCAACTTCCACTGTTTCTTTAGAATCGTTGTTTACAACCTCAGAATCGGTACCCGCAGCACTCTCTCGTCTTCTTTTATTAATCAAATCTCTAATTCCTTGAACTTCCCAAGCTAATTGCTTATCATGCTCGGTAATAGGATTAATAAGATCGTGTTGAAAATAAATATTTTTTTGGATTTGATCCTGAAGGCCATTTAGTCTTATTTCCAGCCTATCTAATTCTGGCTTGCTATCCGGAGCAAAGATTATTATCTGCCTTAAGGTGCTCAAACTGAATGACCATTTATAATATTCAATTCTTTCTGTTAGTTTTTTATTAACTTCAATCGATTTTTCACCTAATGAATTGTATTGCGCGTCTGTGATTCTCTTCTTTTGAAAAGCTTCTAGTATATTTTGATTTATAGAAGTATTTTTTTCTTCAAGAACAGCTATTTCACGGTTGTTGTTAGTTGCCTCAATTCCTTTTTCAATTTCTACCAGTTGTCCCATATATTGTTCTGTGACTTGCTCCCCTCCTTCTTGCGTTTCAACTGGGACAGGGTCTGCCACTTCCTGCTTTGCGGCAGGTTTTTCTGCATCGCTTTTTTGAGGTTCTGCTCGAGTTTGTGGGGCAGGCGATGGCACAACTGGCGAAACTGAAACCTCTTCAACTACGGGCTCCCCCGGCCTATAGCTTCCATGGAATTTATAATCAAACCAGTCCAGAAGCTCGTGGTGCATATCTGCCAATTTTTCAGCCTCCGCTTGGGCTTCTGGTATGGATGCATATGTTTTTAAAAATCCTCCCATGTTTGAGTTGCCCATTGTGAGCTGTACATTACCCTCTAAAGCTTGCCTAGCTTCGTTTTCATCCTCTGTATTTAAAATTTTAGCTTTTGCTTCCTCGAATGCTCTCCTGGCTCTTGCTACATGGGCATTAAAATCGGCTCGCAGAGCTTTTGCTTTTTCTTCTTCAGCCCCAGTTTTTATTTCAGGCGTAAGTAATTTTGCCTCCCCGTTTGCAAGCACTTTTGTCAGCAGAGCCATAGGTAGTGTGTAAGGCACGGCGGTTGGTTGGCCCGGAGGCCTCAATACATATTCCTGCCCGTTTCCTGCATTTGGGAGCTCGTTTATCTCGTAGTTTGTTCCCCCATAAGAAATAATACTGCCGACGGCAACTTTTGTTTCTTCAATCGGCGGGAAATGCCCAAGTCCAGGGTCAATAATTTTTGGTTTTTTTATAGGTGGTTCCTGTTCAGCCATATTGTTTATATTATATAGACTTTAACTTTTCCTGCTAATTTTTATTAGAAATTACCATAATTATACACCTTTTCACTTATTTTGTCAAATTTTGGACTCAGAATAGTTTTCCACACCCCTTTTTCCCTGGATTGACTTTTGGCCCTTTTTACGCTACCCTGTAAATGTGAGTTTCTGAAGAGGGGCACAGAACGAGCTGACCGAAAACGGAGACGACAGTAACCATCGCGAGAACCTTTGTTTGCAGTGCTATTTTGGTCGTGCTGTAATTCTATCCTTGTCTTTAAAGGGCAGAAAGGAAATCTCGTGATATTTAGTTTGTTTTATAAAACCTACAACTAAAAAAGTTAGCAAAATATTAAGATCTATTTTAGCCTTTTCCCTGTTGTTCGGGACTCTTTTTGTGCCTACGCCGGCGGAAGCCGGTTTTTTGTCTTCAATTTTTGGTCCAGGTGATCAGGTTTATGCAGACACCGATACAAATACAGTAAAATCTCCTCAACCTGGCAGTAATTTACAGAATCCCGAACTTTCTCTTCAAGCCAAAGTTTCTCCTACTTCAATCCTGCAAAATAAAAACAGTAAAGATGGCGTAAAAGATGATACGACTGATGATACAAATGCAAATACGGACAATATCTCTGAAAACGCGCTAAAGTCCACGGACGTTTTTGATGGAAGGGACGACATAGACTCTTTCTGTGGAGAGACAATTGTTTATGTGGTGGAAAGAGGAGTTTCTATTTCTAAAGTGGCTAAGCTGCTTGATGTTTCTGAAAGTAATGTTTTGGCGGCGAATAATGGCAAGAAGAATCTTGTAGAAAATGATGTGCTTTTTATTCCTTCTGCCCTTGGTGTTAAACACACTGTTACCAAAGGACAAACACTGCAGAAGATAGCAAAACTTTATAAGGTGAATGTAAATGACATTGCTTTTTGTAATGACATTACATTGGACACTGTGCTCTCAATAGAAGCTGAACTTACGATTCCTGGCGGAAAAAGAGCAGAAGAAAATACTAAGCCGGTTATTAAAAGCACTACGACTGCCAAAAACACAAAATATTGTGAAAGTCTCCCTGTTTTTGCTTTTGTCAGGTCGCCGTCGATAAGTACTTCCGGCTCTATCATCGGCAACGAAGAAATCGAATTGCGCACGGAGATTTCCGGAAAAGTTATTTTTGCCAGAATGGGCTACAATGGCGGTTTTGGCGGTTTGGTTATTATCGTTCACGCGGATGGTGTTAAAACCATGTATGGTCATATGTCCAAAATTATTGTTCGTGCCGGCGACTCAGTTGCGCGAGACGACATCATCGGTCTTGTCGGTTCCACGGGACGCTCCACCGGCCCACACGTTCACTTCGTAGTTGAAGGCGCGTTTAATTCGGGAATAAATAAGTCTTGGGCAAACTAATAATTAGGTTCTAGCGGCTAGCTTCTAGAAACTAAAAACTAGTTCTCAATTTACTCGAGTAAAACCAGGGCAAGCATTATCAACACTCCCGCAAATACCGCGGTTAGCTGAAGTATGGAATATTTCAGCTCTTTTGTTTTTTGAAGTTCGGGAATCAAGTCCGCGACCGCTATATAAATAAACCCCCCGGTGGCAATCGGTAGAACCCAGAAGGTAAAAGCTTCTGCCATGCCGCCGAAAATTAAGGCGACCGCCACTCCGATAATGGCTGTCAGCGCCGAGAAAAAGTTCAGCCACAAAGCTTTCTTTTTATCATATCCAGAATGAATCAAAACCGCGAAGTCCCCTATTTCTTGCGGAATTTCGTGTAAAACTACCGCTATTGTTGTCGCAATTCCAATTGGGACACTTACCAAAAAACTTACACCGATTATTATTCCATCTATAAAATTATGGAAACCATCGGTAAAAAGCAGCAATTTCCCTACCGGATGAATATGATTTTTCTCCGTGTCGTCACCATGGTGGTGCCAATGAAGAAATTTTTCTATTATAAAAAATATAAGAATGCCGATTATTATCAGCAGACTTACCAAAACAGAGTTGGAAGAATTTTCCAAGGATTCTGGTATTAAATGAATAAAAGTATCTCCTAAAAGCGCGCCGACCGCCAGACTGATAAAAAAACCAATATATTTTTTTATGATTTCTTCTTTGAGCGAAATTGAAAAGACCCCTATCAGGGAAACTATGCTTACTATTATTACGCTCGCAAAAGCATATGCATAAGTCGTTATCATGTTATTTATTGTATCAATAAATTGGGAGCATAAACAAGTATTTTCAAAAAATCTTTGAGTATGCCTCTCGTATATTATATTTAAACTTTTTATAGTTATATTTTTTTCTTAACTCTCCCATCTATTATTTCCTGGATAATTCGTGAATATTTAGTCATCAAAGCACGACATTTTTCTCGTAGTTCTGGCCTACTTTCCATTACGGATGAAGCCCTCGCTCTGTCATTATCAACTAATCTTGGTTCGAGACCTTGAACTTCATATAAAAATTGACTTACTTCTTTTTCAAATTCTTCCCACAAAACAGCCAATCGTTCTTGATTTATTGAAATATCCGTGTGTCCTAACATTTTTTCCAGATGCGCAAGAAACATGCCCATAATATGTTGCGACTCTGTCAATAAACGGTATGTTGGATAATCATTAAATTCAGTTGCGCGGAATTCAAGACGAAATTGGAACCTTTCAATTTCCATTTTTCCGCCCTGTTTTGATTCTCCGATTTTGTTGACAGGCTTAGCTGTTTTTAGCAAGAATGATTTTTTTATTTCTTTTTCTAACACTCGATCCGCGCTACTGAAGGCATATACAAAAAGGTTGCTGATTAAAAAAATTTCGCCCTTTCTGGGTTCCAAGGCCCCTGCATTAATATTGGCGGGTATGCCAAAATTTATGTGTAAAGATGTTGGCGATTTTGGGTCGTGATGCACTAAACCTAAAGCATCAAGGCTGTTCATTATCTCGTTTTGAACCTTGGCGCTGTATGTCGGTCTTG
>Ga0076130_116_pt2 | contig 16068 bp, 20 predicted proteins | sample RifGroC2_FD_67716 | JGI IMG/M metagenome (GOLD analysis project Ga0076130, IMG submission 67716) | Parcubacteria (Nomurabacteria) bacterium GW2011_GWC2_41_8 | reverse complement strand
AAGGAATCGTGTCTCCGGCTGTAAAACAGTGATAATTATATCCTGTTCTTAAATTTCTGGACATATCTTCCAGAATAAAAGTTAAATTGTCTATTATTGAGCGCATGCTTTGCGATTTTTGGTGAAGCAGGTTGGCATTCAGGAGAGCGCCCATGCCGGCCATAATAATAATTATAAAAATAGACACGGCAATCATTGTTTCAATTATCGTATAACCGCCTTTAATTTTAAAATCTTTTTTAAGCATATTAATTTATCTGCACTCTGCCGGAAGGGTATAATTTAATTACAGCCGTCATTGATTGGGGTGATTTAATGGTAATTTGAATATAATCAAAATTATTAGTTAATGTTGTACCACTTGAATCTTTAAAAATTGCGCCGGAATCTGTCCGTTTAAAAATAATAGATAGGGGGCTAATTGGAACACTCGGAACACAAGCAACACCGGTGCATCTGTCTATTCCAAATATGTAATTATTTTTTTGAATATCTATAGTGTTTAATGCTTCTCCGGCTTCGTAACCATTAAGATTATTAAAATCAGCAAAATAAATAAAACTTTTATTATTACTGAGGTCAAAATAAGTTCCATAAGACGGCTTCCAGGGCGAAACGGTTGGCGCCTGGGTCGGCAATAAGCCGGATAGGGATGATTTCTGCGCCTGAACGATTTGCAAAGCAATATCGCTGGCAAGATTTTTTATGTCAACTTTTGCCTGAAAACCCCCGTAGTTAAACATCACAATAGAAGACATGGCCGAAAAAATGCTCAGAACAACAATGAGTTCTACATAACTCATTCCCGCATTTGTTCTATTTTTTTTGTTTAATTTTTTCATTTTTTAAAGAAAGAACCGTTCTTGCTTAAAACTTGCCTAAAAAAGACGCAATTCAAAAAGAAACGCCAAGAGCGCGCCTAAAACCAGATATGGAGCAAAGGGAATTTCGCTTTTTATTCCGTATTTTTTAGAAAAAACAACAAGAGAAAGACCGACAATGGCCCCAAGCCAGAAAGCGACCACAAGGCCGGAGAATGCGCGCGCGAGCCCAAGCAGCCATCCCAAGCCGACTGCCAGTTTGGCATCCCCCAGCCCCATCCAAGGCCAAAATAAATAAAAAGGTAAAGCAATCAAGAAGCCGGACAAAAATTCCAAAATTGAAGGCATGTGCGGATAAAAACCTGCCTGCGCCCAGCCTGCGCTGGCAGAAGACAGGCCAGAATTGTTAAAAAAGAATAAGCCGATAAAACCAAGAGCGCCTAAGGCAAAAGCGAGCGAGTCGGGGATTATTTTATGCCGGAGGTCGTAGACGGCAATAACCACCAGAAGCGCGAATATCGCGGCATAATAAGCATAAGCGATAATAAATGCGGGAGTAAAAAAACTAAACTGTCCGCCCAGGGCGGAAAACTTTAAAAAGAGCGCCGCAAAAATCAGGCCGGTCGCCAGCTCGACCAAAGGATAGGAAATTGAGATTCTTGTTTTGCAGGTTCGGCATCTACCTCCCAAAACAAAAAAACTTGCGAGCGGGACAAGCTCATACCAGCAAAGAGTATTCTGACAGGACATACAGGCGCTTCTCCCGCCGAAGGATCTCTCGGTGTTCAGCCGGGCAATGACAACATTTAAAAAACTTCCGATAATCAGGCCAAAAAAAAAGAAAATAATTGTAACTACAATGATCATATTAATTAAAACTATCCGTAATTAATCACAAATCGGGCCGGAAATATTACCTATTTCCCCTTTGGCGTTGCCTTGAGAATCAATACACCAATAATTGAAATTTCCTTCTTTGCTTTTTAGTAAAGCCGAAACCACATAGGCTGAGGGATTAGCAGCACAGGTTGGCATTGTCCCGCCACTTTGTTTTTGCGCTTCCAGTATCGCTGCCCAAATTACAGTATTGCTAAATGGCGTACCGGCAGTCTGAGCGCAAGGTCCGATACTATGAGAATCAGTCCCATAAGCATTCGGAATATTATTCAAATACAACAACTCCGTTTGCTGCATTACGGTCCTAAGATTTGTTTTAACTCCGGCATTTGCCCCTTTGGCTCTTGAAGCGGAAGTGGAAGTTAGTATTACTCCGGTCAAAATAGCAATAATCGCGACAACGACCAATAATTCAATTAACGTGAAACCTCGTTTAAAATTAGTTTTCATAAATTTATCTTTCCTATTAAAAGGACTTTCTAATCCATTTATTATACCAAACCAAACAAGCAAAAACCACCCTGAGTTTTCTTGGAGGGTGGTTTTTGTTTGTTGTAATCTTTAAACAGATGTTATGAACATACGCCAACTGTTGGTACGGTGTTATAGGCCTTTACCCATCCAGAGTTATCTACGCACCATGTTCCAGTGCCTTTTAACGCAGGAACACTCATAGACCACTTTTGTCCACTTGAACCAACAGAACAAGATGCGGTGCTGCCAGATTGAGTATTAACTTGAACAATTGCTGCTGCAATAACAGGATCAGCAAACATACCAGTAGCTGTGGTACATGCGGTAGCGCCAAAATCAGAAGCAGCATATTTATTACCACCAGTGACACTATCATAATAAAGTTCTGCTTGTGCACGAACATTTGCCATATTCGCTTTTACCGCCGCATCCGCGCCCTTGGAACGCGCCGAGTTCAATGATGCAAGCACGACTGATGCCAATATGCCGATAATCGCCACGACCACCAAAAGTTCAATTAACGTGAAACCTTTATTCATTTTCATAATCTTAATTTCTAAACTAAATTAATAATAATTAATAATGCAATTTCGACTCCCGCCTGCTCCCATAGGGCGGGCAGGTATTTTTAATACGTTCATTATAACATATATGCAAAAAAGTTATCCACACCCCTAACTTATCCCTCCCGCTAGATTGTAAATAGGCATTAATACGGAAACCAAAAGTACACCTACTCCCAAGCCCAAGACCACAATCATTACAGGCTCTATCATGCCGACTAATGTATCAACCGCATCGTCCACTTCCCGCTTATAAAAATCGGTCAGAGTTTTTAAAATAGCGCCGAGAGAGCCTGTTTCTTCGCCGACTAAGACCATTTGCACCATAATTCCGGGTATTTGTTCTCCGTGCTTTTCAAGCGCCGCCGAGAAAGCCAATCCTGATTTTACTCCGTCTGCCACTTCTGCCAGCAGGTTTTTATATACCAGACTGCCTACGACTTGCCCGGTAATGTCTATTGCCCGAACTATCGGGACACCCGACAGAAGCATAGTGTTCAAATTGTCCGTTATTCTGGAAAGATAAAGTTTTTTATATAAATTGCCTACAACCGGAGTGGAAAGACGCAAACCATCAAGATATACTTTCCCTCTCTCCGTAGAAGCCAGCCGCCAAACCCAGATTCCTAAAAGCACGAGAAAAATCAGCGCAAAAAGACCGTAGTGAACAAAAAAATTAGAAACGGCAATCACTATTTTAGTATAAAAAGGCACGGCTTGGCCGGAATCCAGAATAATTGTGGAAAGTTTCGGGATTACAATCACGAACATCAAACTCATCACGATAAAAAAGGTGGCAATAACAAAAGCCGGGTAAATAAGCGCGTTCCTGGTCTTGGAAGTAAGGGCGTATTGGCGATCCAGGTAGTCTGCCAAATGCAAAAACGTTTGGTTGAGTTTTCCCGTCTCTTCACCCACCTTAACCATATTTATATAAAAATCGGAAAAAACATCCGGATGATGGGAGAGAGAGCCAGAAATGGAAACCCCCGCCTGAAGATCGTCGCCAACTTGGGTAAGCTTATGCCCAAGAAGTTTGTTTTCGGTGTTCGCCGCAAGCATCGTAAAAGCTTTCAAGGCAGAAACCTGCGCTTCAAATAAAGTGGAAATCTGGCGTGAAAGAATCACTATGTCTTTCGGCTTTACTCTTTCAAAAAAGGAAAGCTGGAAAATCGATTTATTTTCTCCCTCTTCTTTGATAGAAATAACAACCAAGCCCCTGCGCTGAAGCCCGCTTATTGCTATGTCGCGGTTAGGCGCATCAATTTCTCCCTCTTTGTTTATACCCTTATCATCTATTGCCTTGTATTTAAATAACATAGAAATTTAAATTAACTTTTTGACCACAGGTCGGACCTGTGGGTTTCCCATAGGTCTGATCTGTGGTCCTATTATATCAAGCGCTCAAGCCCTTTTGGATTAAGCGAATATTGATAAGCGTTATCTATGGAAATTTCCCCGGCGCGCACAAGCTCTATCAATGAATGATTCAAATCCACCATTCCGGATTCCATTCCCGTTTCAATAACCACATCTATTTCGTGCGTGCGTTTTTCGCGGATTAAGTTGGCAACCGCATTATTATTCAAAAGAAGCTCATAAGCCGGAATAAGCCCGCCCGCAATTCTGGGAATAAGCCTCTGGGAAAAAATACCGAGCAGGCTGGCTGCAAGCTGGGCGCGGATTTGGTCCTGCTGGTCGCCCGGAAAAGAGTCAATTATCCTGTCAATGGTCTGGGAGGCGTTATTGGTATGTAGGGTTGAAAGCACGAGATGCCCCGTCTCAGCCGCCGTTACAGCGGTTGCAATGGTTTCCGGATTGCGCATCTCACCTACCATTATTACGTTCATATCTTCGCGAAAAGCCGATTTTAGCGCCGTATGAAAATCTTTCGTATCAATACCGACTTCACGCTGACTAACAATAGATTTGTCGGGCGTGTATACATGTTCAATCGGATCTTCTATGGTTATTATATTACGCGCTTGTTCATTGTTAATTACATTAATCATTGCCGATAAAGTGGTTGACTTGCCTTGTCCGACAGGACCAACAACCAGAAAAAAACCCTGTTTCTTGCGGGCTAAATCGGCCAAAATGGGAGGCAGACGCAATTCTGTCATAGTCTGAACTTTAGGCACTAGTCTGAAAACTATATTAATCAAGCCTTTTTGGTAAAAGGCATTGCCGCGCAGTCTCGCTTTGCCGCGAAAATCATAAGAAAAATCGGCTTCTTGGTTTTCCTTAAATCTGTCAATTTTTTCTTTTTCCAGTATTTCGCCCAAAAATCCCAACATATCTTCTTGGGTCAAGACCGGATGCTTGGCAAGAAAAATAAGTTCTCCGGATACGCGGATAGCCGGCGCGCGCCCGGCGCCCAAATGCAAATCCGAGCCATTTTCGTGAATAACATTCAAAACAAGTTCTTCAAGTTCTTTTTTATAATCCATGATTTTTTATTTTGGAATAATAACTTTTTTTTCTAAAATTTTTATCACTTGGTCAATTACTTCTGCCGGAGTAGAATTCGCCTTCACGATATATCCGGCTACTCCCAGCCGATTGCCTTCGTCAATATCTGATTGCTGGCTTTTATTGGATAAAACTATTTTCAAGCAATTCGGACACAATTTTTGCATATTTATTTTCGCCAGCATCTCAAAACCGTCCATCTCCGGCATAATGATATCCATCAGCATGACATCAGGGCTTAATCCGCCTTTAAGTTTTTCTAGAGCCTGTCCGCCGCTTGGCGCCGTATAAACCTCAAAATTATTTTGGCTGAATTTAAGCGCATACATATCCAAAAGAAAGCTATCGTCATCAACTATTAAAATTTTTCTTTTTTCGCCTTCCATATAATATTCCTTCTTTAAGCCAACATCCCCAATTATACTATAAAACAGCCACCAAGAGAAATTCATTGTTGCACATTCTATTCGCTCTCATTGCTGAAATTGTAGACTTCCGTGAAAGGAATTATGCCTTGCAGGGACTTTAACATGGCATCTTCTCTCATCATCAGCATTCCTTTACTGCGGGCCAATTTGTAAATTGCCGCATTGGTGGGATTTTTCAGTATTATAGCCTGCATTTCCTTGTCAATTTTAAACATTTCAAAAACAGCAATACGGCCGCGTGTTCCGGAAGGACATTCGGGAGACGGTACGGTATCGTACATCTTGTCGCCTATTTTCGGCTTGAATTCAGCCGGTAAATCTTTCATTTGCTCTTCAATCTGCATCCTGACGCTTTGATCCATCGGCATCTCTTTGCGTGAAGACGGAAAGGTCATCCGAGCCAGACGCTGGGCAATAGAAACAATCAATGTCGGCGCAATCAAATATGGGTCAACTCCCATGTCCACAAGGCGAGGGACCGCGCCAATCGCGTTATTGGTATGAAGCGTAGAGAGCACGAGGTGTCCGGTCAAAGCCGCCTGAATCGCGAGCTGGGCCGTCTCCTTGTCGCGGATTTCTCCAACCATGATTATGTCCGGGTCCTGGCGCAGGATTGAACGAAGTCCTGAAGCAAACGTATAGCCAATCTCGGGCATCATTTGCGACTGATTAATATCCGGCATATGATACTCCACCGGATCCTCCAAAGACACAATATTGCTTTTTTCCTTATCCAGCTCATTCATCATTGAATACAGAGTAGTTGATTTTCCGGATCCTGTCGGGCCGGTAATCAGGATAAGCCCATACGGCTTTTTTATCGCTTCTCTGATTATGTTCAGATTTGTTTCCGATAGGCCTAATTGGTCCAGCGGCTTGACTCCTTTTTCGGAATCCAGAATACGCATGACAACTTTTTCGCCATAATATGCCGGCATGGTGGAAACGCGAAAATCAATCTTGCGCCCGTCAATATTAGCGCTAAAAGACCCGTCTTGAGGCTTACGTTTCTCCCCGCCATAAACATTCGGCGGCAATACTATTGTGGTATGAAGCGCGCCATCCACCCGAAAACGTACTTTTACTTTTTCCCCCGTGTATTCAATGTGTATATCCGAAGCGCCTCCTTCAATGGCGTTGCGAAGTATGACGGCGACAATTTTTATAACCGGCGCGTCTTCCACTATTTTTGCTTCTTCGCCCGGTTTTATATTTTTAATTTCTTTGCTTAAATTTTCCTCGCTCAAGCTTTTAACATTGGCCATCTCCTCCTGACTCAATTCTTTAAGAGCTTCTTCAACTTGGCTTCCTATGCCCTTGTAAGTTTCCATAATGCCTTCATAATCGCTTTTGGAAATAAGAAAAATTTTGAAGGGAATGCCGATTTTGGTGGAAATAAACTGCAACGCATCCATCGCCTGTATATTTTCCGGGTCCATTACTCCCACTTCCAATACTCCGTCTTTCAACTCAATCGGGGCAAAATGATAATGGGTCGCCGAGTCTTCCGAAATATATTTCAGGGCATCAAAAGATGTTTCTGCCGGATTTATATTTTTCACCGGTATGCCCAAATATTCTCCTTTTAGTTCAAGAATTTTTTCTTCCGGAACGCCGGACTCAATCAGCACTTCGTCAACATCACCGTCATAATCCCGGCTTGCACGGCTTTTAATCTCGCTTATTTGGCCTTCTTTGATTACGCCTCTTTTAGCTAATTCTTCTAAAAAGCTCATAAATTAAAATTAAGGAACGATTGGCGTCTGATTGTTTGGGATCGTATTTGGAACATTTGAGACATCGAGAGGCGCGGATATATTTTCAGCGCCAAATTGGGCAAAAGGATTTGGTCTGCCTTCGGTGCCATCCGGTATAAGATTTATTGGAGTATCGTGTAAATTAATAAACGCCGGATCGGAAAAAACAGCATCATTCAATTTTATATTCTTGACATTCAATAGCAAGGTAAGAAAATCCCTGGCAACCAAAGAGGTCGGGTTTTGAATATTTATATCCGCAGGTAAATTATTCGCGTCCGGCAATGAAGTATTGGAAGGCGATAAAACCAAACTACCTTGATCGGGGGATGATTTTATGAAAAAAACATAAATCAAAACAAAAATCCCGGCGATTATTACAAATATTATGATGTTTCTGATTTTGGGAATCATTTTAATTTTTTAGCCAATAAGTTCTAATGTGAAAATTATATTTGTAAACTTCGGAAGAAGAAGCCGATTTTGTATTGATGTTCACGCCCGTATCGGATGAAAAGGCAATTGATGATATGTCCACAATCCTGAGATTACTTTCCAGGTTCTTGGTAAAATTAATAAAATTATGATAAGTTCCCGATGTGGAAAATTCCAAATCAAAAATTCCATAATCCTTGTGCGCCGGCTTGGCAATTCCGCCCTGGACCACCGCTGTTGTTGTAGTCGCCACGGCATTTGTATCCGTTGTGTTATATTTTACATCTTTCAAAACCATTCCATAAGGCGACGCCATTTGTTCTATTTCAAGAATCAGACGGATATTGTCAACATTCTCAGGCAGGAGTTTTTTAATTTTTATTAAATTTTCCGGATCAACAGCATTGTATTTGGCGGTCAATTTATCCCGTTCGTTTTCAAGCATTTTAGAATTGTCAAGCGCTTCATTATAAGCTGTGGCCTGGATTTTTAATGCGGACACATCTTCATAAAGGGGATTAGCAAATACGAAAAAGACAGAGACTGCGATTCCTATCAAGATAATTGGCATGATAAATCTCATCATAAAAATTTAACTCTGGAGTGTCTGTTTATAATTGACAAAACTCGGATCGACCGAAAATTCCAAATCAAAAAGAACACTGCCTTTGTCGTCCAGGGTTAGGTTGGAAAAAATAGGATCAATCAAATTTTTATTTTTAGCGAACAAGTCAGATTGAAGCGCCACCGAACTATAGCCGATTGCCTGTCCGGATATTTTAATGCTTATCCTGGTATTTTTATCCGTTTCAAGATTATAGCCGAATTTGGTATAGCGGATGGTTTTCATGGTAATGCTATCCAGCGTATTGAAAACGGGAGTAATGGCAATATGTTTGGATAAAATTTCGCTTGCTGCGCGCAGACGCCTGTCTAAAGTTTGCAATTCGGTTATTTTAGAAGGCTCAAAACGATTTTTGGCCAAGTTAAGGGTGTTCTCCATTTTCGTAATGTTTTTTATTACGATTCCTTTATAAAAATAAAGGCCTCCGGTTGCTAAAAGCACGGCGAATAAAACAAAAATAGAAGCAATAAGCAAAATACCGACAGGCCGCGCGGAAACAGCGCGCTCCCTGACTATGGGTTTTTTGGGTATAAATGATGTTTGAAAATTTTGATCCATCTTCTTTTCCTTGCTTTATTATCGCACTTATTGTAATTTTCGCAATGCCAAACCCAAGGCAACCGCGAATTCAGGGCCCATAGTTTCAAGAACTTTTTCCAGAAACGCCGGCGCACTTACCTTGGAAAAAGGACGGCCAATTTCTATTTCCGCCCGGAAATTATTTACCGCCACCTCTTTCAGTCCTTTCAAAAGGGACCCGCCACCGGTAAATATTACCTTGCTGATAGTCCGATTATACTTCTTTTCGTATCCCAACAACACATTATTAATCTCGGAAAAGATATAATCAATATGAACTTTAATAATATCAGCCAAGCTTTTTTCTGCCGGGTTTCCAAAAAGGCCGAATTCCTTCTTTATTTTTTCCGCTTCCGAAAAAGAAATGCTCAAAGACTTGGAAATGGAATTGGAAATGTCCGCTCCTCCCCTGTCTATCGTGTGATAACCCTTAACCATGCCGAATTCAACGATAGAAAGCTTGGTATGCGACGCGCCGAAATCTATCAGTAAAACCGGGGAAAGCTCGTGTTCAAAGTTTGCCCGGATGGAAGAAAATATTTCAATCTCAAAAAAAGAAGCCGAGAGACTGCACTGGGAAACAATTGAACGGTACTTGGCAACCGCATCGTTTTGCGTGGCGACGACCAGCACGTTTATCTTGTCTGCCGGCTGGGGCGGCAAATCGGCATTGTTCGCTTCCTCAAAAGAAGCTTCTCTTTTCGGCAATATGAAATAATCAATGGAAACCTCGGTAATCGGCACCGGGATATATTTGCGGGCTTCGGTAGGAATAATCGCGGCTATTTCGGCGTCTTGTATCTGAGCCGGGAGCTCAATGGTAAAAATCAGGCTTGATTGAACCGGAATGGAAAGGGCTGGAGAGGCGCCGGTCACGCCGGATTGCTTGAGAACTTCCTGCAGAGCCAGCACGATTTTTTCAATGGGAAGATTGGTAACGCGCCCTGCATCAAGATCGGCGTAAGGACCAAGCGCTATCGCTCCATAAGTTTCAAGTACTGCTTTGCCTCCTTTTCTTTTAATTTCAACCACCTTAATCGCCGAAGAACCGATGTCAACACCAACAGCGCTGTTTCCATCGCTGCCCTGAAGCCTGCTGAAACTTGAAAAAAGATTTTTTAATAAATTATTCATCCTTAATTTATGCTAAAATACCCCTTAAGTATAACATATATGAGTTTTTTAAACACCATATTAGGCATAGTTTTTCCCGTAAAATGCATATTGTGCGGCAAAACCGGGGTGGATTTATGCCTTGAATGCCTTAAAGACGCTCCGGCAGCCGAACGCGAGAGCGCAAGATGGATTTTCCCCCTTTATGATTATCGCCACCCGGGCATCAAAAAGGCATTATGGTTCCTAAAATATAAAGGCAGGAAAAGATTGGCGGACGTTTTTGCGGAAATTATTTATGGCAGGATTTTGGAAGAATTGTCCGATTTGTCCGTAATGGAAAACTTTAACAATGCTATTTTGGTCCCGATTCCCCTTTCGCCGAAAAGATACCGCGAACGGGGATTTAATCAGGCAGAATTAATTTGCAAAAAGCTTATTGAGATAGATCAAGATGAAAATTTCAGATTGGAAGAAAATGTCTTGATAAAAATAAAAAATACCGAGCACCAGGTGCGTATACAGGATCGGCGCGCCAGGTTAAAAAATCTAATTGGCTCGTTTGCGGTAAAAAATGAAGCATTGGTAAAAAATAAAAATATAATCCTGATAGACGATGTCACGACCACCGGCGCGACCTTAAACGAAGCGCGGAAAACTTTAAAGCAGGCGGGCGCACGAAAAATAATTGCTTTCACGATTGCGCATTAAGACATCTATTTAAAAAATTTTATATTCTCATATTTTATTGCTATAATGATTTTCATGAAACACTGCAAGGATTGCGAGCCGGCGCAGGAGAGCCATTTCGTGGCATATACTTCCGTTGTTCTGAGCTGGATAGACGAGCCGTTTTTCGACCTGATGGAAAGAATTTTCAAAAATATCGCCGAGACGTTGGCGGATGAAATTACCCTGCCTTTTTTTAAATTAATGGTTTTTTTAAAGCTCGGGCATTGGAGCGACAAGCCTGACGGCAAAGATACTTGGCGCACGAAGTGCTTCTGGGAAGAAGCGGAACGGCGCGGGATAAAGATGCGCGAATTCCATTTGGGCCCTATTAAAGACGCTTTCATCGCGGAATATAAAGGCCCGCCTTCGCTAAAGCTTCGGCGGACAAGCAAAACAATACTCTTTGACGGTCTGCCCCGCCCCGGTTTTAAAGAATCCCCGGCGCTCAAATGGATGGACAATAAAGGCATAATGAAAGTAAAATTCCTGAAAGAAGGCTTGCCAATCGCGAATGGCGGAGTGGCTTTTACTAAAAGAGGCGCATTAAAAATTTTTAATAGCATAGCAAAACCGGTTATCACTAAGCCGAATCTAGGTTCCAGGAGCCGACACACGATGATACACATAAATACCGGAGAAGGCCTGATTGCCGGCTTTAAAAAAGCGAAAAAGTTGTCTCCGCTTGTCGTGATTGAAGAAGAATTGCGCGGATATTTATTCAGAGGCACTTTAATCGGCGGGAAATTAGCCGGAGTGGTCCGGCGCGACCAACCGGAAGTCACCGGCGATGGCATGCATACTTTGAAGGAATTAATGGAAGAAGAAAATAAAAGACCGGAACGCAACGGCCCGATTTTTCATAAAATAATCGTGGATAAAGAAATGGAAATAGAATTAAAAAGAGAAAATATAACCATGGATGATGTTCCGGAAACGGGAAAAGTCGTGACTTTTTCCCAAAAGACAAGCCGGAGCTGCGGCGGGACCACGACTGAAGTTACGGACATTGTGCATCTCGAGAATGTGGAAATGCTGGAGCATGTTGCCAGATTTTTGGACGACCCGCTCATCGGTGTAGATTTTATAATTGAAGATATTACCAAGTCGTGGAAAGAAGAACAGCATTGCGGAATAATTGAATGCAACAGCTTGCCTTTCATAGATTTGCACCACTATCCTCTTTTTGGGAAACCGAACAATGTCGCCGGCAAGCTTTGGGATTTGGTATTGCCGGAATCAAAAATAGATTAAATTCGTTTTAGTGTTTCTATGGAAATCTCTGATTTAGGGTCAAAAGCGTCTGGATCCATTTTAAGATGCGATACATATTTTCTCTCAACAGCAAATTCGCCTAAGAATTTTAAAAAATCTTCTTTGGTTTCCCTCTCTCCTTTTTCCTCCAGGTGTTCAAGAGGATGCGCTTCCGGGGTAAATTCAAAATGCCCGCATATTTCTCCGTCTTTATAAACTCGTAAATGATACTGGTCTTGGAAATCCGTTAATTTCCTCCAGCTCAAAACTTGGTCCTCATCCACCCAAGCGATAAAGTGATTGCCGAAACCCCATTCATCGTGGAGATGCTGTTTAAGCCCTTCCAGAGTCTTTCCGGGCGTCAACCAGCCAATATGGTATTTTTGCCTGCCTTTCTTGTGCCAAATAAGACCGGCTTTTAAAAGAATTTTGCGAAAGGGCAGGAAAAAACTATATATAAAATCCCAAATTTTTTGCTTTAGTTTGTCTTCCGGAGTCATAAAAACAATATAGCACGAAAACTATTCGGTAGTCACCCCGTCAAATTCCGGGCTATCGGCTTCTGCTTCGGCGCGAGTCGCCCGCATTACGCCGTCCTTGTGGTGCGCCGGGGAATAAATCGTGTAAAGTTTCAAGGCTTCGGTCTGTGAAATATTAACTACATTATGCTCCGCGCCAGCCGGCACGATGACCGCATCGCCGTCACCGACCGCGTATTCATTGCCGTCGATAAATACCTTTCCTTCTCCTTTTTCAAAGCGGAAAAATTGGTCGTTGTCTTTGTGAATTTCAAGGCCGATTTCTTCGCCGGGCTTGAGGGCCATCAGCACAAGTTGGTTGTGCGCTCCGGTATATAAAACTTTCCGAAAATTATTATTTTCAAGAGTCAGTTTTTCTATATTATTTTTATATCCTTTTTTCATAAATATATTATATCACTTTTTTAATTTTGGGCGGGACACTCGGATCGGCATGGCAGTCTGTTTATTTTAAAGATTTTTGCTCAACTGTTCTACAACCTTCCCTAACTCAATCCAAGATGTTTTACGCCCTCCGTTTTGTTCCAGCCAGGAGCTTTCCAAATCAATAAGTCGAACACTGTTTTTGCTTCCAAGAGATTTTTCGGGGATAACATAGAACAACCACTGCGATGAATCTCGCTGATTGCATGTTTCGTCGTAAATCCCGTGCCACGCGAATATGAATAGCTCGCAGAATCTTCCTCGTTCCTCGATTGGTTCTTTTGAGTGGTCTCGTTCAAAATAAGACGGCTTATTTTTTATTTGCGTAGAGAAAGCATGAATGACCTTGCCGCGAGGCGTCCATAATTGTTTTGCCGCAGATTGTTTAAGCTGTATGCGAATCCGCTTTATTCCGTTGCCTTTCTGAAAATCCCACGGATGCCAACCTGCAGCCACCCACTCCCATGCAGGATCGGTGATGAAAAGTGCTTGCCATACCATAGCTTCTGCGTAACTGCCTCGCTCACGATTATCCATAATTTTTTGATTATAGAGATGGTCAATAAGTCTTTTTATGATTTCTTTATTGGACATGTTTGGTTTAAGATTAAGGCAGCGGAGTCTACCGATAATAAATTAAATGCTTTTTTAAAAACGCTCGACCGGAGCCAGATTTTAAATATTTTTCAAAATTAAAAGCCTTGTATTTGTCTTTTGTTGCAAAGTAAAAATCTAATTCCACTGGCAAACGAGTCGAGGTAGCGGGCACGTTACCTTTTTTGTGTCTACTCAATCTGTCTTTCAAATTGTCAGTACAACCAATATAAAAACCATCTTTACATTTTAAACTGTACACATAATACATTGATAAAGTATAACAGCGAAGGTCGCCTTCGCAAATCTCCTGGCGGATTTCATCACGCCGAAGGTTTGCTACTGCGAACCGAAGGCGGATGAGGTGGGATTCGAACCCACGGTCCTTTTAAGGGGACGGCGGTTTAGTAAACCGCTACCTTAAACCACTCGGTCACTCATCCAATTTTTTATAATAACATAAGGGAGTATAGCAAAAAAAATGGAAAAATAGCATTAATATGCTAGAGTAATTACGTAATTGATTACGTAATTAATTACATAAAGGAGCCGTGTCTATGAAATATAAACTGCTTTATATTTCATCTGTTTCGCCAAAGCGAATAGGATTATGCGCCAAAGGCGCAATCCTAAGGGAAGAGCCCGAGAGGGCGCGAAGACACGTGACTGAACGAAGTAAAGGAGCCGTGTCTGAGCGGTCTAAGGTACATCTTTGCTAAAGATGCAGGGGCTTTATACCCCCTCGCGAGTTCGAATCTCGCCGGCTCCGCATTGGGAAAATAAAATTTTAGGCTCTTTTCTTTTTTAAACTTTTAACTGCTTTGTTTGTAATTCCTTTCCACTCGCTTTTTAATTTTTTGGCTAGAGCTTTGATGTCTTTCTCATGTAATTTATACTGCTTGGCATAATTTTCGGTTACAACATCTACCGCTTTGTGATAAACAGGAGCGCTGACTTTTTTAGCCTTTTTAACTTCACTTATTACCTCTTTCTTTATTTTATCCATCAAGACTTTCGCTTTCTTTTGATGCGCCTTAGCCTTAGGACCAAATAAATAATACGCTCCGGCACCAAGCGCCGCTACTCCCGCTCCCACTGCCGCCATTTCACCCCCCGACATCCCCTTTTTTTTATTTGTATTATTTTTTTTCATTTGATTTGATTTTGCGAAATCATGCCGCGCAACCGTCCGTTTTAGCGTAGCGTTAATAATTTTTAATCTTTTCGACTTTTTCTCTTTTTTCTAAAAAGAAAATTGAACACCGCGCTGTCCCTCACGTCTTCCAGCAATTCTTTCGTCGTATCACCCACATTGTCTATATTTTTTTCTATCTTGTCCATAATCCTTGAAAATGTGTTGGTGGCGCGGATAAGGTAAAATAAAAATATCGCCGTTAAAATCCACAGCATAACAAAGCCGACGGATGATATAAAAAAGAAAACTTGTGATTGTAAAACGAGATCCATAACTGCATTATAGTATATTTAGTTATATAATTCAAACATGGAATTGAGCAACCAGTTAGAAATAAAATTCCGCCTGGATATAAATCAAAAGAAAGCTCTGCGTCGGCTGAAGATTTTCTCGGTAGCCGATTTGCTGTTTCATTTCCCTGTCCGTTATAGCGATATCAGCGAAGTAAAAAAAATCGCGGAACTGATTCCGGGAGACATAGCAACGGTATACGGTAAAGTTTCAAAACTGAAAACCAAAAAAGCTTTCCGCTCAAGAATACCGATGGCTGAGGGAGAGATTGAGGATTTGTCCGGAAAAATAAAAATCATCTGGTTCAACCAGGCCTACCTCGCCAAGATGATTAAAAATGGCGAAAATGTAAAATTAACCGGAAAAATAACATTGGGGAAAAAAGGCATCTACCTCGCTAACCCGGAATTTGAAAAAATGCCCGATATGCCGATTGATTCGCATGATACGCTTTTCAGGCCCTCTCGCCTTCCGGGCACTCCCCCCCGCCCGAACGCCGAAGGCGGGCAGGCTTCGCAGGGGGAGAAATATATGGGCTTTTCGTACCCAATTTATGCGGAAACGCGCGGTATCACTTCCAAGTGGTTCTACCACGCAATTGAGAAAATATTCAAGGAAAAAACTCTCGACAATATTGCAGACTATATCCCAAATGACATCCTACAAAAATACCATCTGCCTACTTTAAAAACAGCGTTGGTTTGGATTCATAAACCGAAAAACAAGAAGAATGCCGAGAGCGCCCGCAAAAGATTCGCTTTTGAAGAAGTATTTTGCATCCAGCTGGAGCGCCAGCATGATAAATTTGAATACAGGAAGAATAAATCTTTCCAAATAAAGCCGAATGAAAAAGATGTGCAGGATTTTTTGAAGCGTTTT
>Ga0076130_117_pt1 | contig 16946 bp, 22 predicted proteins | sample RifGroC2_FD_67716 | JGI IMG/M metagenome (GOLD analysis project Ga0076130, IMG submission 67716) | Parcubacteria (Nomurabacteria) bacterium GW2011_GWC2_41_8 | reverse complement strand
AAAAGCTGGAAAAAGAAGATCTTAAAAGTTTGGCTCCGGAGGAGATAGAAGAAGTAGATTTGCTTTTCGGTGGAAACGGATATCGCAAAAAGATTTATGGTTATTTAACCGCAGTCGATTTGGTCAGAAAATATGGTTGCCAAATTGCCAGAAAAACCTATCATCAAGCCGTTGCCGGACCATTGGCATCTATTTATGCCAAAGAGGCAATTTCTTTAGCAAGTAAAATAGTTACTGGAGTAACAACAAGCAAAAGGGGCAAGTTTATAGACACGGTAGTGCTTGAGTCAAATAAGTTAAATGTTTTTTGGACAACATCAATAAAAATCTCGTACGCGGGCTCTCATATTATACCCGTACGGTCTTTGAAGTGTACACGGAGAGCGAAGAAGAAGGCGTCCTGCCGGTACAAGTTGCCTCCGGCGGGCATTACGATTATTTAGCCAAACAATTGGGAGGGAAAAAAGATGTTCCGGGGGTAGGATTTTCAATTGGAGTGGACAGAGTAGTGGGAGCGCCTTGGTATAAAAAGCTTTCTCCCCGCATATTAAAGAAGCCGAAAATTTATTTCATCCAGCTCGGCGCTGAAGCGAAGTTAAAGAGCCTTAATATAATTGAAATTCTGCGCAANNCGCTATCCAAAGACAGCTTAGGCTCACAGTTAGCTATTGCGGAGAAATTATCCATCCCTTACGCGCTTATTTTTGGGGTTAAAGAAGCGCTTGATAATTCTGTTATAGTGCGGGATATGTCAAACAGGTCTCAAGATACTGTGAAGTTAAACAAGCTTCTGGAGTATTTAAAGGAATTGAAATAGTTTGCAGGTTATAGAAAATATAATGCAAAAAAAAATTCTGCAGCAAAAGGAAAAAGTTTTACGACATATGGCTCATGAAGTTCATATTGCGGATATTAAAACAAAAAAAATAAAAAAGGTGTTGAAAGAAATGTCGGAAGCTTTGAGAAGCCAGGATGACGGCGTAGCCATAGCCGCGCCGCAAATCGGATATTCCCTACGAATTTTCGTAGTTTCGGGAAAAATCTTTAGCGCAGAATTCCGCGGGCGGGGTGTCTCGCAGCGCGACGGCGCAAGAGGCAGCGCTACGCCAACAGGCGTAGACAGCGACCCCGCACGAGGAAATTCTGCGCTAAAAGATTTAGTGTTTATCAACCCAAAAATTTCCAAACTTTCCCGCGAAAAAGAATGGGTGCCGGAGGGCTGCCTTTCTGTGAGATGGCTTTATGGCAAGACTTTCAGGTCCAAAAAAGCAACAATAATGGCTTATGACGAGAACGGCAAAAAATTTACCCGTGGCGCATCCGGGCTTTTGGCACAAATTTTCCAGCACGAAACAGACCATCTAAACGGCATACTCTTTATTGACCATGCCAAGGATATAAAAGAAGAACTTCCCCAGATAAAATAAATCATAAATATGCAAAATAATAAAAGTAATGGATTAAATTTTGTGTTTTTTGGCACACCGGATGTGGCTTCGGAAACTTTGGAAATTCTCAAACAAAATGGTTTTATGCCTTCTTTGATAGTAACTTCGCCCGACGCAAGAAAAGGCAGAGGTTTACATGTGGAGGCCTCTCCTGTTGCTATCTTCGCGGAAAAAAATAATATACCCTGCCTTAAATTAAATACCCCCTCCGCTTTCAGCACCTCCCCCTACAGTAGGGGGAGGCTGGGTAGGGGTATTGATCTTTTCATTGTTGTCGCTTACGGAAAAATAATACCGGAAAATATCTTAAATATACCCAAACTGGGTTCCATAAATATCCATTATTCCCTATTGCCCAAATACCGCGGGGCTTCACCGGTAGAATCAGCCATTTTAAACGGCGACACGGAAACAGGCATCACGATTCAAAAGATGGTCTATAAAATGGATGCCGGAGATATAATCGCGCAAGAAAAATTAGAAATATTTTCTGATGAAACTACTCCGGAACTTCGCAAGCGCTTGATAAAAATCGGAGGAGAGCTCCTGGTAAAAATATTAAAGACCCCCTCGGCTTCTGGCCACTCCCCCTTCGCAGGGGAAGAAGAACAAGACGAATCACAAGCGACTTTTTGCCAGAAAATCAAAAAAGAAGACGGATTGATAGACTTGGAAGATAATGCGGTAAAAAATTATAACAAATTCCGCGCCTACGCGCATTGGCCGAGAACCTTCTTCTTCAAAGACGGAAAGAGAATAATAATAACTAAAGCTAAATTAGAAAATGACAAATTTATAATAGAAAAAATCCTGCCTGAAGGCAAAAAAGAGACAAAATACGAAGATTTTCTAAAAAATTAATATCTAGATGTGAAAGGATTCCTCCTGGAAAGACCTTTGAGCATTTTTTTAACACTGGCGGCACCACGTTTGAATAAAGTCTGCCGGCGGTCTTTATTTTTCCTAATTTCGTTAAAAAGAGTTTCTTTCAACTCATCAATCGCCGCGTATAAGTCGTTGGCGTCGGCGCTTCCATAAAATTCCCTTCCATTGATTTTAATCAAGCAATCAGTATGAAAAATTTCCCCTGACTTATGATGGTCAGTTGATTTGCTTACCTCAAAATTTACCATCGCCTTTCCTTTCTCCGTTTCAATATTGGAAAGCAATTTCTCCAGGTTGGTAACTCTTTTTAAAACATAATCTTTAATAGCTCCCGTAAGTTCCAGATTTTTACCTTGTAAATTTATTTGCATATATTTATTGTATCATACTTTGTTGGTAAATATCTTTTTGAGCCATATTTCAAGGATTATTATAAGAATAACAATAAGTAAAATAAATCCTGTGGCTATATATAGATTTTCTAAAATTTCTGCAAAATATGTAAACCCAAGTCCGGAAAGAAAACCAATCGGAATAACAACAAGAATCCAAAGAAAGATTGCAATCAGGTCATAATGAATAAATTGCTGAAACCTGATATTCGTCGTGCTTACATACATAATCAGCAAAACACGGGTCCCGACAAGGAACTTGGCGATAATAAGCGCTGTTGAATGACTCCCTCTGCTCATGCGATTTACTGCTTCATTAATAACCGAGACGGTTGTATCGGCATAGCGGTGTGAAATCATCTTTTTTACAGTTGCGGTCCTTCCAAGCAAAAACCATAAAGTATCGGAAAATAACGTCCCCAGAAAACTAAATATGATAAGAGAAAAAACAGATATGACGCCTTGGGCCGCAAGAAAACCAAGAGCCAAAAGAGCAAATTCGCCTCCGAAACCCGCTGCTAAAAATATAATAATATATTCAAAAAATCGGTAATCAAAAATAAAAATCCGCAACCATTCGATTGATTCAAGCATATGGGTATATTCTAGCAGTTTTTTGAAAAATGTTATAATCAGTCCATGTCGCGACCCATTAAAATACTGATTATCGGAAACGGATTTGGCGGTGTATATGCACTGAAAAATCTGCATAAATTTTTTCATAATGACAAAAAAATTGAACTGGCTCTGGTGGGTGAAAAAAACTACTTTCTTTTTACCCCGCTTCTGCACGAAGTGGCGACTGGAGGGATAAATCCCGGCAATATAATAGAACCGATTCGCAAAGTTCTGGGATGCTGCCTGGATAAATTTTATCTGGGAAAAGCGGAAATTATAAATTTCGACAGCCATACCGTCCAAGTGGAAAATGCTCTTATTTCTTACGACTATCTCGTGTTGGCGCCCGGAGCAGAGACGAATTTTTACAATATACCCGGAGCCGAAGAATATTCTTTCCCGCTAAAATCCATTGCCGACGCAATTAAAATAAAAAATCGCTGCATTATGGTTATGGAGCGCGCTTCGCATGTCGAAAACAGGATAAAAAGAAAAAATATGCTCAGATTTGTCGTGGTCGGGGGCGGGCCGACAGGCGTGGAACTCGCGGCAGAACTGGAAGAGCTGATAAAAGAAACTTTTTCCAGCTATTACCCGGAAGAAATCATGGAAGACACTTCGATTGTGCTCATACAAAAAAGTCCGGAGCTCGTTCCCGCCTTCGGGGAGAAAATACGCAAAAAAAGCCTTGAAATCCTCCGCAAGAAAGGAATTGAGGTTATGCTCACAAGGTTCGTATGTGGTTATCAATGAAAATATAAAAATTTTTACGGAAACCGTTATTTGGGTTGCCGGGGTAAAACCGGCAGAACTGAAATTCAACCAGCCGGCAAAGCAGTCTTCCGACGGGCGGCTGGTTGTCAACGAATATCTGCAATTGGAAAACCATAAAGAGGTTTTCGCTATCGGTGATGCGGCGGCTTTCAGGGATGCGAATAAAAATATTTTTTTGCCGGCCCTGGCTCAAGTTGCCGAAAAAGAAGCGAAGGCTGTTGCAAAAAATATACAACTTTTAATAAACAATAAAATACCGGAAAAGTTTTTATACCGTAATTCCGGAAATCTGATGTCGCTCGGACAATGGATGGCAGTCGGTGAAATATTCAATTTTACATTTTCCGGACATACTACGTGGTGGTTTTGGCGAACGGTATATCTTTTTAAGCTTATTTCTTGGAGAAAAAAAGTACGAGTTGCCGCAGACTGGACAATGAATCTTTTTTCTCCCAGAGACATATCGCAACTATGAATTGGTATACGGGTTTATTCCTTCTTTCCGCCTGCAACATTATGCGCAGCACTGCGGGCAAGTTTTATGTCCCGCGTCAGGGCTCTTAGAACAATATCCAGCTCTATGGTTGCAACTCCGACAACCGCGTCCGCGCCGCCATAATATATATAAAGCAAGCCGTCTTTTTCAGCCATCCCGCATGGAAAAACAACATTGTTAATCAGTCCGACTTTTTCATATGATTCTTCCGGTTCAAATATGGGGTCAGTCGTGCGCGAAAGAGTAATAGCCGGGTCATTGAGATCAAGCAGGACTGCCCCGATGCGATAGGTATTGTGATTTTTTGAAATGCCATGATAAAGAAGCAGCCAGCCGTATTTTGTTTTCATCGGCGGCGCGGAAATGCCGACTTTTGCGCTATCCCATTTATTTATCCTTGGTCCGATAATTCTAATGCACTTCCTGATAGTTTCTGTTTTAAAATTAAGCGATTTCAGATAATCTCCGCATATTTCATCGCCAACCCGATGCAAGATAAAGTATTTGCCGTTAGTTTTTTCAGGAAAAATACAGGTATCTTTGTCATCAAAATCTGCCGGAGTGATTAAAATAGGCTTTTCCCACTGCCAATTTTTGAGTAGAAAGTTTTTTTCCGAAATGGAAGTAACGGCAACCCGCGGCGGACCAATACCGTCAAATGCCGTATAACACATATAGATAGTTTTTCCTATTTTTGTCAGCCGCGGATCTTCACAGCCCGAATTCCCCCCGGCAATTTTTTTCAATTCAAAATTTTCCCTTGGAACATAGGCCGGCAATATTTGTCTTTCATTAATAGAAACACCGTCCTTAGTCGATGCATAGCCGACAGAGGAAGTATTGTCGGAAGAAAGCGCCCGATATAATATATGCGTTGTATTTCGTATCCGCAAAACGGCCGGATTGAATGTGGCTTTGGCTTCCCACGAATGCGTTTTATCCGGTGTGATGATGGGATTTCGAACGGAGCGTTTAAAGTGCCATCGCGCGCTCGTTTCGGGGCGCATCGTTGAAACAAGGTCGGTTATGTTTACATGAGCCAGACATGCCGTTGTATCCGATGCTCCATAGTATATAAAAAGCGTGTCCTTTTCCAGAACTGCGCCCGAGGGAAAAACTATATTGGGAACATGGCCTAAAAGTTCATATGACTCTCTCGGAACCAGCATGGGGCCGCGTGTGCGCCCCAGGATTTTAAGCGGATTGTTAAAATCAAGAAGAATCGCCTCAATTCCGAATATGCGGTCAAAATTATTTGGAAAATAATTTTGAATATGTGAGTATAAAAGAAGCCAGCCGTGAGGAGTTTTGACAGGCGGAGCCCCGATTTCAATATGGTCGGACGGCAGTCTTTTTAAATCAATAGCGTATTCGTCTATCTTTGCATACCACTTTTCCCAGAATTTTTGATTCCATAATTCTTCTATCTTGTCGACTTGCGCTATGGCAATTTTTGCCGGAGGCATGTCCGTATTTACGGTTACAATTACGGTAATTTTACCATTGATGCGTTCCGGAAAAAGTGTCATGGCTTTGGCGTTAAATGGCGTTATTAAATGACGTTCATGAATTTTTTTCAAATCTTTTGAAATTGCCAGAGCGACCTTGATTCCGCCGGCTTCGAAAGGATATTTGGAAAGCGCCGTGTAAAATATATAATATTGCCCCTCGAAATAAGTAATGCGGGGATCTTCACAGCCATATTTTTCCCATTCCTCTTTGGGAACAATAAACGGCATGCGTTCCTCAAAATGCCTGCCGTCTTTGGACTTTCCCAGACCGATTATGGAAATTTGCCGCGGTATGCGCAATCTGTCTTCCGCTCCGATAGCGCGATATACGCCATAAAAAGTTTTTCCCTTTTTAAGGACGCTCATATTAAACGTTGCAAAGGCTTCCCAATAGTGGTCTCTATACGGTTCAAGAATCGGATTATGATGGGATCTTTTTACAACATACATAAATACTTACGCTTTAATTTTTTTATTTTTTAATTTGGATACGCTGGAATGAACCAGCTCTTTCAAAAATTCATCCAAATTTGCCGTAGCCACACAGGAGACTTTATCCGCGCCGCCATAATATACGAATAATTCTCCGTCTTTAACGATTGCTCCGCAAGCATATACCACGCCATTCTTATACCCCTCATTCTCATACCATTCATCCGGTTCAAGAATTGGCTGACTGGAATTATATAAAATTTTAGCCGGGTTTTTCGCATCCAAAATCATTGCCCAAAGCTTGTATCTATGGGAATCGTGTTTCTCCATTTTGTGGTATAAAATCAGCCATCCGTATTTTGTTTTTATCGGAGAGGGTCCAACGCCTCTTATTAATCTATCTCTGGAACCCCATAACAGACTGTTTTGGTGGACACTATGTATAAAATTGTTCCCATCCAGTTCATCCAGGCTGTCAAAATAATCTATCATGATATGCGGAGAAATACTGTGTAAAATCGCATATTTGCCCTTCCCGCCAGAGGCGGATCCAGATATTTTTTCCGGAAAAAGCACCCAATTTTTATGTATTTCATTGGGAGGAGAAATAAGAACCGGTTTTTTCCAATTCCAGCGTTTGCTGATAAAATCATCCAGGCTGATGGATGTCAGGGCAATTCGCACCGAACCCCATCCGTCAAAAGCCGTATAAAGCATATACACTCTGTTATCAAGAAGCGTTAATCTGGGATCTTCGCATCCGCCGCCCCAGCCTCCGCCGGAGCCGTATAAAATTGGCGGAAGAGATTGATCTCTATTTTGCCCTAAAAAATGACTATAGATGGGCGTGGGAGAGCGTTCCGACACCGAAAAGCCGTCTTGGCTTGTGACATAACCCAAAACCGAATTATCGCTGTCCCCGATTGCCCGATATACAATATGCACTTTCCCGTCATGCTGAAAAGCAGTAGGGTTAAATGTTGCTTTTGATTCCCAAGATAGATTATTTTCCGGTTCAATAATGGGATTTTTATCCGACCTCCGAAGGTCAAGAGTTGAAATTTTCTTTTTTGTTTTGCCGAGCGGTTTTTTGACTGCTGCTTTCCGCTTGACGGTTTTGACCTTCTTTTTTTTTACCGCAATTTTTTTAATTTTCTTTTTAAGCGCGGCCATATTTGTCTTCTAATCTTATAATATCATCTTCTTCAAAATCTCCATAGGATATCTCCAAAACCTGTACATTATCATCTTCCCATTGTCCGGATTTGCTTTTATTTTTTTTTCACCGATAGTAACGACAGGATGTCCGGAAACAACTCGCCAAAATTCTGTTCGATGGCTGTGGTGCTGGAGGCTCAAAGAACTTCCGCGATTAACTGAAAGAATTTTAACCGTCGTCATTTCGTTGTGCGTAAACTGCTCAAATTTACCCCAGGGCTTTTCTACAATAAGTGTTTTCATTGTTTTTTAATTATACAACTAAAAAATGTTTTAAGTAACTGACAATTACTCAATATCTGAAATCATCGCGGGAATGACGGAAAGACGGTCGGTAATCATCTTGTTTGCCTGTTCTTCCGTATTGGCGGTTACATAAAGCCGGAATTCGGGAGCGTTGCTTGAAGGGCGAAGGTGGACAATTTCGCTATTTAAGAAAGAAATGCGAACCCCGTCAGTGTAGTTTATAGATGTAATTGTATCATAGCCAAGAGCAGGGCTAAAGTATAATTCTAGTCGCAATTTTATATCCTTCGCTTCCTGACTGATATTCTTTGAAGTAAAATCAAGTTCTTTTATACTGGAATCTTTAGGAGAAAAACGGGAAATCATGATTCTGCCAAGGTCTGCGCTATATGACTCGCATCCTTTTGTTTTATTATTAATAGCGCTGGAGGTAATGAAATGATGAGGAAGGGTAGAATTAATCAAGGCGGAAAGAGAAACATCTTCCTCCGCGCTAAAAATAAGAGCAATGATAATTGGAAGTATTGAATCCCGGGTAGGAAGTGCATTCAATATTTTACTGTTCACGACAAAATTGCTGCCTAAGAGATAGCCGCCGTTTCTTTCCCAAGACACAATTTTGGCATTCGGGTTTTCGGCTAATTTTTCGTTCATAGAGGCAATGCAATACGGAGAACCAACTTTCGTCAGCGTCACTTTAATATGCGATTTTTCAAGAGTAGCTATGGTTGCGCTATCACAGGTGGCCGTCATTGAAGCAAAGTCGGGCTTAAGGTAAAGAGATACGAGAGTGCAAAGAAGATCCCCTGAAAGAAAGACACCGTTTTCGTTGGCAAGAATCGGGCGGTCGGAGTCCCCATCAGTGGAAACAATGGCAAATGGCTGGAAATCTTTGGCTAATTGTTTAAATAAATTAATTACCGAATCCGGCATTTTTTCTGTATCTATGGGAATAAATTTATCGCTCTTTCCGAAACAAATTACTTCTGCTCCGAGAGAGTTCAGAACATCTTTCAGAAGATTTCGTCCGACCGCGGATTGCTCATAAAGAACAATTTTTTTGCCAACTAATATGTTGGAGGGAAAAATGTCCGTGTAGCGTTTTAGGAATTCTGCCAGAGCATTTTTTTCTATGGACGGCAAGCCAATTGGTTGCTTGAAAAAACCATCCATATTAAACAGGCAGTCATTTTCGCTTTTTGAATATTCTCTCTCGCGAACCTCTGAAACATGGAATAATATGTCTCTTTCGTCATCTTTCAGCACTTCTTCGGAAGATTTAATGAATTTTATTCCGTTTAATTCTTCCGGGATGTGGCTACCAGTAATCATTATTGCGGGCAAATGCCTTTTCCAGGTATAGTAACTCAAGGCGGGAGTGGGTATAAAACCGCAAAAAAGAGTTCGGCATCCTTCATCCAATATGGCTTGGTGGACAGCAGACATAATACGCGGAGTACTCTGCCTTAAATCTCCGGCCAAAGTGATATCGCTGCCCACTTTAATTTCTTTTATTTTGTAAAGATACCGGATAAAACCGCGGGCGTTGATATAGCACTCCATGTCAGTCATGTCGGCAACCGGAGCGCGAATGCCGCTGGTGCCGAAATGAAGAGGAGAAAACTTGGACCCCAGCAATTGTTTTCTGGTTTGTTGTTCCATGAGATTATTTTTTCTTCTTATTTATTTTTTTCTTCCGCACTTCTTTGACCAGTTCCGAGGAACTTCTGACTTTCCCGCCATACCCCACATTATACACCATCATTATCCCAAGTTTCTTGTGTATCTGCTTTTCCCTATACAAAGAAGATTGCGGATTATCCGCGTCTTTCTCGTTTCTGTCTCCCCCGTTGGCAAAAATATGGGGTTTCACTTTAATTAATTCCATGCAAACACTCATATCTTTCGTATTCTCCTCGTGCTCGCTTAGAACAACCCTGTCAACTGCTCCAAACGCTTCAACAATTTCCTTGCGCTCGTGTTCCGGCATGAAAACATATCCCTTTTTTTGCCTTAGCCAGTTGTCATTGTTGATGACCACTACCAGCTCGTCGCCCAGTTTTTTCGCTTCCTCAAACAATCGCACATGACCGATATGGACCGGATCAAAGCCCCCGCTGACCATTACCACTTTCCTTGCCCGCCGAAGCTTTGGCGAAGGCAGGTTGGATTTTTTTGATGAAGATTTTTTACGCATATCAAATTCCAGTTAAAAGATAATAATGCCGGCAATTGAAAAATAAACAAGCAGACTAATCAGGTCCTGAATGATAGTAGCCACGGGCCCGGCGCCCAATGCCGGATCGGCGCGTTCCCTATAGAGAATGCTTGGAATGCATACGGCCAAAATAGGCGCCAGTGTAAGATTCACAAGCATGGTCAGACCTAATGTAAAACCTATCGCGGAAGATTCGAGCCAGTAAGCCGCGAAGATGCCCAAAAATACTCCGGAGATAATACCCAAAACCAGTCCAATGATGCTTTCCTTTAAGATATATTTCAAAAAATTTATTTTCTTTTCAGAAAGTTCCCGTACGTAGATAGTTTCAGCTTGTGTTCCTACGGCATCACTCAAATAAACAATAACGGGAATAAAAAAAGCAAGCCGCACATCGGCAGAAAGAATTGCCTCAAACTTGGAAACAATCACGGTCGCCACCAGTCCGCCCAAAAGTCCGAGAATAATCCAGGGAACACGATGCTCAATCAGGTGATCTACCCGGTCTTTAAGAACATCTTCTTCCGTATATTTTTTTGGCGCTTTTATTTCCATGTATCAAACATCCTGCTTTGTAAGGGCCGTTTTGCGGGATAAAACTATTTACTTCCTGTGAGCGGTTTTTTTCGCGAGCATCAGTCTCTTAATCGCAAGCCGTTTCTTGGTCTTGTGCGAGCGTCTTGATTTTTTTTTCGGACTAAGTGTAGTGCCTCTTTTTGCCATACGTATAGTATATCATTATTTTAAATAAATCTCAATATTTTTCTTGTGCGTTTCGTAGGTTTTGGCGCAGTGAATTTTCCTGTTTCTGTCATGCAAGTAGAAAAGGCAATCCGTTTTTCGCGGATTAAAGACGGCGGAAATCGCATCCAGTCCGGGATTCGCAATAGCCCCGGGTGGCAACCCTTTGTAAAGGTAAGTATTGTAAGAGGATTTTATTTTTTTATCCTCCGGAGCAACCGGCTCCCACCAGCCGTCTTTCTCGCTGCCTTTGGCATATTGTAAGGTCGCATCTATCTGCAGTTTCATCCCGCTAAAAATCCGGTTCCAAATTATTCCGGAAATTAAATTCATGTCTTTCTTGCCGGCGGCTTCACGCTGGATAATGGAAGCGATGTTGAGAGCGGTATCTTCGTTTATTATTTGCTTGGTCTTTGGTTTTTTAATTTTGCCTATTTGGGCCGAAAATTCATCAAGCATCGTTGCTACAACCGCGGATGGATTTTCATCTTTGTAAATCAGATAAGTTTTGGGAAAATAATGTCCTTCGACATTTGCGCTATTTATAAAATCTTCTTTTTCTTTTTCACCCCAGTCAAGCTTGTCCGCCATCACTTTCGCTATTTCCTCTTTGCGCAAACCCTCTTCCACTCTCACAATGCGCATATAAGGATTTGCAAGATTCGCATAAAAAGAAAGCTGTGCAAGTAAAGACGGGTCAAATTTATAGAAAAAAACTATAAACAAGATTATTGAAGCGAAGAGGGTAAATAGTATGAGAATGTATTTTTTCATATCTTGCTGAAATTCAAGGCTTTGGATACCATTCCAGCTGAACAACTTCAATTTCGGGATTCCGGCTGTTTATTATTTCCTTGAATTTGGCGACATTGCTGAAGCCTTCGGGTGTCCGGTAATGATACGGATATACTTTTTGGGGCTTGAAATCCAGGACCGCATCGGCCGCTTCTTCCACGTCCATCGTATAAGGCAGGTTCATCGCCACAAAAGCCATATCAATGTCCCGCAAATTCTTCATTTCCGGAATCCTTGATGTGTCCCCGGATATATAGACACGCATATCGTCTTTTTCAATCACATATCCGTTGCCCCGGCCCTTAAGATGATAACTTTTTTCCGATTCGGGCAAATTATACATCGGAATTGCTTTTACCTTGAATCCGAGATAATCTGCTGTCTCGCCATTATTCATCACGGACATTTTCGTTTTGAGTTCTTCCGGCATTTTATCCGCCACCGCTTGCGGAGCAATAATAATGGTTTTCCCTTTTACGACTGTCTTCAGTATTTCAAGGTCCAAATGGTCTCCGTGGATGTCGGTAAGCAAAACGATATCCGCTTCAGGCTTCCCGGCAAACATATCCGCGCCGACCGGGTCGGCATATATCGCCTTCCCATCCCAATTCAAAATCAAGCTAGCGTGAGAAATTGGGTCAACCTCCACCGCATTTATTTTGTTTTCTTCTTTGTTGTTATTCATTTGCATTTTGATGATTAAAATGAAACCTATCGCCATTATTATAAAAAATATTATTTTTTTTGCCATATAAGTATTTAAATATGTATTTAAATATGTATTTAAATACGTATTTTAGCGGCCCATTACGATAAAAGCGATAATGAGCGCGAGAATCACGAGAAATCCTATGGTGTAAACAAATAAACTGACAGATTCTTTCTTCTGCCCTTCCACATAAAGTAAAACAGGTTTAAGGAGGACGAGCAAACCGGTCACGCAGGCGGAAATGATAAACACAAGAAGCATCAAAACGGGAGCAAGCCACGTGTCAGGTACATCGCCGAACCAGTGCTCTAGATTATTTATCACCCAGGCAAACACCGTCACATACGCCGCCACCCCCAGCGCATCAATAAACCCCCGTATAATGATTTGTTTTTTAGACATATTTATTTTTTCCAGTCTTTAATTAATAATCCTCCGCGGACCCTTTTAACCGTCACTTTCTGTTTTTCCTTCCACCCCAATTCCATAACTAGCTTCCTCGGCAAGGTTACCGCCAAAGATGTCCCTCCCAACTTGGTAATTTTACGTACATTTTGATTTATCATTTTTTGTAATCCCATATATGTTTAATTATACTCTAAGGCAGTTCTATACCATATTTTCCCCAATAAATCTTCATTCCTTCCAGCATAGTATGAGTATATTTAGTCGGATGGTTTGCCATATCTTTTTTCAGCCAATCCAATGTGACCCAATTTACCTCTGATATCTCCTGCCTGTCCGGAGTTATATTTTTATCGCTAACCGCGGAATATAATGTGGCAAAAGCATTATCTGAATCGTCAAAATGCCTGAAGGTGAATAATTTTTTGAAAGGCACTCCGATTCCTATTTCTTCAACCATTTCTCTTTTGATGCACTTTTCAGTAGTCTCATTGTCAACGGTTCCGCTGACCGAAAAAGTATACAGCCCCGGATACCAGCGTTTGTTCATGGAGCGCTTCATTGTGACCACTTCGCCCTTTGAATTAAATAACATTAAATGGGAACTGCGATGAATGATTTTTCCTCCATAAAAAGATTCTCTCGGAGCCAGTCCGACAACTTCGTCTTTTTCATTAACTTGAATAATCATGTCTGGCATATGTATTTAAATATGTATTTAATTACGTAACTATTTTAGCATAAATTGCCGGAATCGATGTCTTATTTAAAAATCATTCCCACGGCAACGCCCAGCCCGATGGCGAGTCCGCCCAAAATAGTCATCCGTAAAATGCTTTTCAGGATTTTAGTCTTGAGAATCCGGGCGCTTATAAATCCAAGAACCGACAGAGCCAGCAAGCTGGCAATGATAGACCACCAGAAGGCCCGGCTGACATCGGCAATCCAATACGGAAATATCGGAATAAGCCCGCTTAAGAAATAGGAGAAAAACATAATTGCCGCAGCGAGCCGCGAAGCGCTTTCAGGCTCCTTGTAATCAGAGAAGGATTCTTCAGTTGCCCGCTCGGACAAAAAACTTCCGACCGACATGGAGAACGCTTCCACGCAGATTAAGACTATTCCTGAAATAATTATTTCCTTCCTCGCTATTCCGGCCGAAGCAATACCCGAAAGCAGGCCAACAGTGGAAACCAGGCTGTCTTCGGCGCCGAAAATAAAATTCCGGACATATAAAATAAAAGTTTTATGAGTCATTAAATCCTATGCCTTCTTTGACAGCCGAAAACCCAGAAAAGATAGATAAAGAGAAGCAAACGCCTCAACCCAATAAATCCACATTGGAATCATGAAACCGTTTATTTGAACCTGCCAGCCGGTAAGCAGCCGCGCGATATGCATAATGCCTACTATTAAAAATACATACGAAGCGACGGAAATAAAATTATTTTTTGTCATATCTATATTTTAACATTCATAAACACATTTTACCATCCTTTCAATGCATTCAAGGCGTTTGCTAAAAACCCCTGTGTTCCCTGTAAGAAACTACTTGGCGGAGGAGGCGGAGGCAGATTCTGCTGTTCTATGGGTTGTGGTTGCAATTGTTGCTGTGGTTGCATTTGTCCGGATTGATCAAACTGACCCTGAATAAATTGTCCAGGTTGCATTTGACCGGGTTCTCCGGGCTGAATTTGAATAAACTGACCAGGTTGCATTTGACCAGGTTGATTTTGTTGCGGCTGAAAATTTTTACATACTTCCGGATTTGAAATGCAATATTTTTGGCATTCCTCCGGCCCTTTGCACCCGCCCGGACCCGCCTGCTGCGGCATCCGCTGGCCGCCCGGATTTATGGTCCCTGGTCCGGGTTGAAAATTATCTCCCGATTGACCTTGCTGATTTTGATTTGGCTGTTCTTGTCCGGGTAAATCTTGACCCGGTGGTCTTTCTTGCGCACCAGATTTTTGAAAACACTGATTAATAGAGTCGCCAAATTTTCGTCCGATCACCGATCCAGTTTTCATTTTTTCCACAATATCAGCGCCCGAAGATGATGTGATACAATCTAAAACTTCCTGCGGTATCTGAGAAAAAGAATCTTTCATTCTTTGCTGGCCGTTTTGCATTTTTTGCAAATCCGCTTCCGGAATCATTCCATTATCTTTCCCGAAATTAAAACAAGTTTCCTGATTATCGGGATTATCACAAAAAGTACCACAAGCGTCTCTGCCAATACATCCGCCGGGACCCTTGCCGCCGTTTTTTATGGAATTTTGCGCCTGTTCTTCGGTCATATTTCCAATTGCCACAGAAAATTTAACACATTCTTCAACATGGCCGGGGTCGGCGCAATATTGATCGCAGGCCTGCAGGCCCTCTCCGGGTTGATTAGCCTGACCAGTGGGTTGATTTTGATTTTGTTGACTCGGTTGTTTAGGCTGATCGGGCTGATTAGATTGATCGGGTGGATTGGGTCTGCAAGCCGGAGGTTTGATTCCTTGTTTAAAAGCATTTAGGGTTTTTTGCATCTGTTCTTTTTGGTCGTCCGGCACCATTCCAGCCGCTAAAGAAAAGGTCATGCATTCTTCCATGTGAACGCCGCAATATTCATCGCACGCGTCTTTGCCTTTGCAGGCCGGCGGCTTTATACCTTGTTTTATCGCCGCTAAAACTTTCTTGGACTCCTCTTGTTTTTGAGGATCCATAATGCCCGCCTCAATGGAAAAATTCAGGCATTCCTCCATATGCTCCGATGAAGAGCAATAAGCGTCGCAGGCTTCTTTGCCGCCGCAAGCGGGAGGTTTGATGCCTTTGGCTATGGCTACCTGCACTTTTTTGGCTTCGTCCAATTCCTCGCCGGACATCAATCCGTTCTTTTCAGCAAACGTTATGCATTCGTCTATGTGAGCCAGATCGCTGCAATATGTATCGCACTTGTTCTTGCCTTTGCATCCGCCCGGGCCAGCCATTCCGATATCTTTAAATTTTTTGGCTGCGTCTATTTCTTCCTTCTGCATCAAATTGTTTTTTTCAGCAAAGCTAAGGCAGGCTTCTATATTCTCTGTCTTGTCGCAATAAGCCTTGCAGGATGCTTTATCCGCGCAATTGCCCAATTCAACAACAGGAAAAGAAATTTCCGGAACGGTTCGGCTGTCTGTTTGAGCATTGGCAGAACCGATTATTGCGCCCGAAATCAGGATTCCGGAAATCAATATTAGAATACTTAAAGTATTTTTTTTCATATTTTTTTATTAAAAAGGATTGGTTTTTAAATTTGTAAAAGGATTGGTTTTGCTGTAAGGATTAGCATTTGTATCCGGCAAATTAACGACAGGCGTCGTTACGTCCGGTGAAACGTTATTTCCAATCTCAGCCGAGATGTCGGCCGCTGTTTTTTGAATATCCTCCGCCGCTTGCTGCGCCGCGGATTTTTGCATTTTTATTTTCCAATAATAATAGCCACCCAGAGCCAAAACTAAAACCACAATTATCAGAACTATTATTGATTGTTTTTTGTCCATAAATTAATTATAACAAAAATAAAGAAAAGGGGTTCCTTTCAGGTGGATAACCGACAAAAACAGCATATTTTTTGCATTTTTAAAAATTGGCTCCGGGGGTGGTCTTACGCCAAGGCTACAGAACCACTTTTATTCCGTCGCCGTCTTTCGCTTGGTTAATAATCTTTTATACGCAAAAGCTTTACCTGAACCAGTTTTCAAATATTTTTCAAAATCTTTAGCTTTATGTATATTATCAAACGCACAATAAAAAACTAGTCTCCATGGAACATATGGAGAAGTATATTTTGAAAACTTATTGTTATGATTTTCTACTCTTTTCTTTAAATCGGTTGTGTAACCGAAGTAAAATTTGTTTCCGCTTTTGCTCCAGAGAATATACACGTAATGCATATCGGCATTATAGCCGTTCTGAAGCTTTAGCGAAAGACGGCTCCGGGGGTAGGGATCGAACCTACGACCAATCGCTTAACAGGCGACCGCTCTACCGCTGAGCTACCCCGGAATTTATTTTAAAAAGAACCAACAGTGGAC
>Ga0076130_130_pt1 | contig 16985 bp, 14 predicted proteins | sample RifGroC2_FD_67716 | JGI IMG/M metagenome (GOLD analysis project Ga0076130, IMG submission 67716) | Parcubacteria (Nomurabacteria) bacterium GW2011_GWC2_41_8 | reverse complement strand
TCCCCTTCATCAAGCAATTAATTTATTCCTCGTGGAGTTATCAGGGAGCTAATCCTTTTTCGTTAGATACTTTCTCGTTTCAAATTGGACTGATTAACCTCGCCATCCTTGTCTTTTGTCTCGTCTATTTATTTGTTCACCACTCGAAGAAAAGTAAGGTCGATCTAAACCAGTGGCTTTTCCGCCTCACACTTCTTTCGACTTTGATTATCATTTTTCTAATGAACATCCGCTCAAACATTATCTGGGAGAGACTAAGTCTTCTTCAAGTCATTCAGTTTCCCTGGCGTTTACTTATGTTTACTACTTGGTTTACCCCATTATTATTTTTGCTCATCGCCAAAAGTCTACCGGGAAAGATTGCCAACCCCATCACCTTTATTCTTCTGATTCTTTCTATTGCTATCAATATTGGCTATTTCCGTCCCGGGCTAATTGTCGAAAGAAACGATCGTTACTATAATCGCATTTTTCTCACCCGAGAGATCTTAAGCCCGGGAGAAACAATCTCCGCCGATTATTTGAATTTTTCCGAAGATTACGCCCCATTACCCAAAGATGCCATTAGACCCAAGTATCTGCCACCAGCCAAACTCACCTCCAAGTTTCCTGATACAAAAATCGTCATCACTTCTCCCAATCCGCTCTTGTTCAGGGCGAAGGTCGAAAACCTTGCCCCGGAAACCCTGACCTTCCATGCTTTCAACTACCCCGGCTGGGAAGTTTCCGTTGACGGCAATTCCACCAGTATTGAAAATAATGATATCGGCGCCATCACCTTCAGCCTCGCCCCGGGCAAACACAATCTAGTCGTTTCTTTTACCGACACGCCGGTTCGCTTATTTTCCAATATAATTTCTCTAGGCGCGCTTGTCATTTGTATCCTTTATCTCGCTTATCATTTAACTACCAAACGTGTTGCCCCAACAGCCTGAGGCCCAAACTCCACTCGAATCTGCTATCGGGGTTGAGGAAATCAAACATCGTTCGGTCAAAGGCGTGGCCGCCCTAATTTCTCGAACCTTTGTCATCCAGATAATTTCCTTTGCCGCCACTTTCGGTTTAACCGTCTTTCTTGACCCCAGTGTTTACGGTGTATTTTTCTTAGTTTCTGCCGTTGTTAACTTCCTGGCCTACTTCTCTGACATCGGTCTGGCTGCAGCCTTGGTTCAGAAGAAAGACAAAGTCACCGATCAGGATCTAGCCACAACTTTTACTGTCCAGCAGGGGATTGTAATTTCGCTTTTGATTCTTTTGTTCGCCTCGACTCCCCTTATCCGGACCACTTTCCAGCTTTCCTCTGCCGCTGTCTACCTGATGTGGTCATTGGGTATTTCTCTTTTCTTTAGTTCTCTAAAAACTATTCCCTCAATTCTTCTCGAGCGAGAACTTCAATTTAATAAACTGGTTATTCCTCAAGTCGCGGAGACGATCGTTTTTAATTTGGTCGCAGTCTTTTTCGCCTGGCGGGGTTTAGGCATCACCGCTTTCACCCTAGCAGTACTTGCCCGGGGAGTTACCGGATTAGTTTTGGTTTATTTGATTTTCCCTTGGAAGCCAAAGTTTGGTTTCAGTCGCGAATCACTTAGTAATCTACTCAAGTTTGGCTTGCCTTTTCAGGCCAATAACTTTCTGGCTGTTATCAAGGACGATGGTATGACGGTGGTTTTGGGGAAATTGGTAGGTGCCGACGGACTTGGTTATCTCGGTTGGGCCAGCCGTTGGGCGGGCCTGCCTCTTCGCATTTTCATGGATAATGTCACCAAGGTCGCTTTTCCGGCTTTCTCCCGACTTCAACACGATAAAGAAAGATTGGCTCAGGCAATCGAAATGAGTTTGAAATATCTGACCCTGTCGACCTTCCCGATTCTAATTGGTATGGCGATGCTGGCCAACCCTCTAGTCCACCACATCCCCCGTTATCTCAAATGGCTTCCCGCCCTTATTCCACTCTATTTTTATGTCTACAACTCCGCTTGGGCTTGTGTTTCAACCAGTTTGACCAATACTCTGAACGCCCTCGGCCAGATCAAGACCACCTTCAAGCTGATGGTGATGTGGGTCGTCCTTACCTGGCTTTTTATGCCCATTCTTGGCTGGTATCGAGGGTACCTCGGGGTTAGTTTGGCCGTAGGATTAATTGCCACCTCCTCTCTGGTTACAGTTATTGCAGTTCGAAAACACATCAGATTTTCCCTGTCTGCCGCCTTCAAAACCTCGATCATTTCTTCTCTCGCCATGTTGTCATATCTACTTGTCTTTTTACGCCTCGCCACCAATATCTATATGGTTGGATTTCTTGCTGTTACATCCGGTCTGATTTATTTAATCTCGGTCTACTTCCTCGAGGGCAAACAATTTCTAAAAGTTTCCTTAAGCTACTTCAAAACCGGCCATGCATAAAAAACTTATCTCCTTCTTACTTCTTACTTTATCCTTTTTACTTTATCCTTCAATAGCTAATGCTATTGACCGTCCTCACTTTGTTTCCTTCACCAATCCCGTCCGTGGCATCGAAGGCGGGGAGTCAAAGGAACAAACACCCCTGGATCTTCCCCAATATCAATATCAACTGGCTCGCGAAAACAAATTTCCCGTCGACTGGCTTCTTCGCTTCGACGCCGTTAACAACGCCACCATTTCCGGCTACTTCAAGAACCTAGTCGCCACCGACAGCAGTCAGACTGTCGGTGCCTTTCTTGAGGTAACCTCAAAGCTGACTTTAGCGGCTGGAGTTAATTATACCGAGGGCGAGTACATGTCTGCGGCTAACCGAATTTTTCTCTCCGGCTATAGCCAAGTGGACCGGCTCAAGCTGATTGATGCCTATATGAAACTCTTCTACGATACCTTCGGTTATTACCCAGATGTTGTCGGGGCTTGGCATCTTGACGCCTACTCGCTCGAATACTTGAGTAGCCATTATTCCGTCGTCACCGCTATCATTTGTGATGAACAGTACAATACCGTCCGTTATCGTCTTTGGGGCGGTTACCTCGGTAGTCCATATTTTCCAAGTAAATACAATTTTTTGGTACCGGCTGCCGGTAGAGGTGACCGTATTAATATCGTTCTCACCAAATGGGCCCAGCGAGACCCCCTTAATTTCTATGGTACTAGAGACGAAAGTAATTACTCCACTCAGGTCAACGATTACTCCTTCATGGGTTTATCGACTAATTACTTTAGCGACCTTTTGGGTATCTACAGCGGTGGGGACTTTAACGAGTTCACCCAGACCAACATTGGTTTGGAAAACGATTATAACCTTTCGCAATATCGGTCGGAATTAAAAAACTCATATCAAGCTTTAAGGGCTAATCAAGGGAAATACGACCTTCGCTTCGTTTCTTCTGCCGATTTTGCCCAGTTCATGCAAACTCGATACACCTTCACCAACCCGGCTTTTTTTTATAAGACCAGTGATATCACGGGAAGAAAGACTGGGACAATATACTGGTACCAAAATCCTTTCTACCGAATTGGAATCAAAAGCGACAATGGTAAGACCGAGATTATTGATTTTCGTATCTACAACAGCAACGAAGGCGAGGAATATTACCTCACCAAAAATATCAGCCGATCTCTCTACTCCGAAGTCTACGCCCTCGTGGATACAGTTAAATTCCCCGGCAAAACCATCAGTCTGGATATCGATTTAAGCAAAGCCAGTTTTAGCTACGACCATTGGCAGGTGATTTTCACCGAAGGTGATAAATCACTCCGCCTAGAACCCAAACAAATCCTCTTTGAAAATTTTGTCCCCCCAAATCTAAAAAACGATCAAATATCCGAATCGAAAAAATCTGATTTAACAACTTGGGTTCTAAGGCCACACATCCCCTTCTCAGGTTCCAGATATATTCTCGGTTTTGGTTTACTCCTCGTTCTGAGCCTCGCCCTATTGTTAGTTGTTCGTTCGCACAGAAACAAACTGGTTTTGATTTTGGGATTCTTACTTGGATCTTTCACCCTGATTACCGTCGGCAGAAGCGGGTTAGTCTATGTTTACGGACTTGGACTTTGGGGGCCAAACGGACACGACGCTATTTTCCACCTATCCTTGGCGGAGCATTTCCGCGACGCTCTCATGTCTCTTAACCACCCTCAGATAAACGGAGAGTTACTGAAAAATTATCACTTTGGCTTTGACTGGCTAATCGCCCTTGCCAACAAACTAACTGGTTTCTCGCTTCTTGATTTGTATTTCCGATTTATTCCGGCGTTAATCATTATTTTCCTAGTTTACTTTTTAGTCAAACTCCTAAGTATCTGGCGTTTCACGAGGTTCGAAACGGGACTTTCACTTTCGCTCGTTTTCCTTTCCGGCTCGGCCGGTTTTATTGCTCACTTTATTCTGGCACGCAGTCTTTTTGGGGGAGAGTCAATCTTTTGGGCCAATCAGTCGATTTCTATCCTTCTAAATCCCCCCTTCGCTCTTTCTATTTTGGGTCTTATTATCTTCCTTGTTTTTCTTGAGAGTCACCCTCATCGCCTGTCGGTCAGAGAATTACTTTTTCTATCCATTTTGGGAGGGATTCTTGTTCAAATAAAAATCTATGCCTTCCTTCTTCTCGTCGCCGCCCTATTTATTCGTCGGAAGTTCAAACTTTTCTTTACCGTTTCCTTGGCCGGACTCATCTTTATTCTTCCGAGCCTACCCGCCCCGGGTCTTGGATTAAAAAACGCCCCCTTTGTTTTCAGCCCCTTGTGGTTTACCCGAAGTATGTTTGAATCCTTTGACCGTGTTTATTGGCCTCATCTTGCCCAGGCCTGGCAGGTTTACGAGAATAACGGCGTCCTTGTCAAACTTATATTGGTCAACCTTCTCGCCCTAGTAGTTTTTTATGCTGGGAATCTCTATGTTCGCTTAATCGGACTAGGCAAGGTCGTCTTTGGTCACGAGTTTTTTCTTTCACAAAATATTACTAGGGCCATCATCTTGTTTGGTCTGACCATTCCGCTCCTATTCACCCAAGGAATCAACCCTTGGAATACGATTCAGTTTATGTATTATTCTTTGTTCTTTCTGTCCATTTTTACCGCCAAACAAATCGGGGAGTGGTCGGGCCAAATCAAAAACAAATTTATATTGGCGGCGATTTTCATTTTTTTCAGCCTTCTTTCTCTCCCTACCAGCATTGGCACTCTCGCCGACTACCTCACTGACCAGTCCGCCAGCCGGATTAGTCCCAACGAGCTTCACGCGCTCGACGTTCTGGGCCGTTTTGAAAAAGGGGTCGTGGTTTCTCCGTTGAATTACCGGAGGTATCTTCCCGTCATTCCTGATCCCAAACCTCTCTATGCCTACACCTCCACTGCTTATATTTCTGCTCTCTCAGGGCTCCCCGAATACCTTTCCGACACAATTAATTTGGATATCACCGGTTTTTCTTATCAAGCTAGGGTCAAAAACGTCATCCGGCTCTACCTAACCCGTGATCCCCTTTGGGTCCGCGAATTTTTGGAGGCAAATCAAATTCGCTACATTTATGAAACTCCCTTTGATAGGCTAATGATCCGTCCGGAAGATGCCTGTCTTACCAAAATCTTTGACTCGGGTGAAATAAATCTATATAAGTATTCTTGCCATGACTAACTCAAAAATTTCTGCAGTCATTACTACTTGGAATGAGGCCGCCAACCTTGATGAGTGTTTGGCTACCCTTGATTTTGTGAACGAGATCGTTATCGTAGATATGGAAAGTACCGACAATACGGTAAAGATTGCCAAAACCTACACCGACAAGGTCTATCGCACTCCCTATACGGGTTATGTTGAACCGGCTAGGAATTTTTCCATCGGCAAGGCCTCTGGGAGTTGGATTCTCGTCGTCGACGGCGATGAAAGAATTCCGGTAACTCTTGCCAAAAAACTCGTAGAAATTGCCGAAAACAATTCAGCAGACTTTGTCAGGATTCCAAGGAAAAATCTTGTTTTCAGTCAATGGTTAAAGTACTCGCGCTGGTGGCCGGACTACAACATTCGCTTCTTCAAAAAAGGCTATGTTACTTGGCAGGACGCCATTCACTCGATTCCCGTTACTGAAGGGGTTGGAATTAATCTCGATCCAGAGCCGGAGTTTGCCATCATTCACCACCACTATCGAACCATTGATGAGTACATCATTCGAATGTTGCGCTACACCAGCCAACAAAGCAAAGAACTTATTGAGGCAGGTTATCAATTTTCATTGGCCGATCTTATCAATAAACCAGCCGGTGAATTCCTTTCTCGGTTCTTTGCCGGAGAGGGGTACAAGGACGGTCTTCACGGCCTTGCTCTCGCCATTCTTCAATCGTTTTCGATGTTTGTTGTTTATTTCAAGGTTTGGCAGGAAGAGGGATTTGTTCCCCAAAAGGACGTTCTCTCAAATCCATCATTCAAAAAACTTATCAAGGAAAAATTCACTGAATTAAAGTATTGGCTATACACCATCAAGATCCATTTAACCGGTAAAAAAAGTGAAAAATTCCTACTCAAAATCAAGCGGAAGTTTAATCTCTAATATGCGTATTGCCTTTGTCACCCTTCACTACAAAAACCTAGATGATACTTTGGCCCTGTTGATGTCTCTTTTAAAGGCCACAATCCCGGAAAAACACGAAGTCAAGTTTTACGTCGTCGATAATGAGAATTCGAAAGATCTCAAAGCCGAACTGCACAAGAATTTTCCTGATGTTGACTTACTTGTCAGTCCAACCAATCTAGGCTTCGCGGCCGGGAACAATCTTGGATTGAGACAAGCCATTAATGACGGTGCCCAAATTCTGGTCACTATCAACAACGATACTTTTGTCGGAAGGGACTTTATCAAACAGATCATCAAAAGCCCTATCGATGATAACTCTGTCGGGGCCGTCGGTGGACTNNNTTTGAGTTTGCCAAAAATTATACCCAAAGTGATCTTGGCAGGGTGGTCTGGTATGCCGGTGGAAACTTTGACTGGAATAACATTCTGGGATCCAATGCCCACGTTGATGAGGTGGATCATGGTCAGTTCAAAAAACCGGAAGACACCGACTTTGTCACCGGAGCTCTTTTGATAACGAAGGCCAAGGTTCTCAAAAAAGTCGGTCTCTTCGATGAGAAATATTTTATGTATCTCGAAGACGTTGATCTCTCGCATCGGATGAAACTAGCCGGTTATCGCTTAATTTTTGATCCGAAGATCAAGATGTGGCACGAAGTCGGCCAAAGCTCCGGTATTGGCTCTCCCTTAAACGACTACTTTATTACCCGAAATAGGCTCTATTTTGGCTTTAAATTTGCAAAACTTAGGACTAAACTCGCCTTATTCCGCGAAGCCTTCCGAAAAATCTTTTCCGGAACCCCCGCCCAAAGAAGGGCGGTTTCTGATTTTATCTCGGGGAAAATGGGGCGGGGAACATTCAAAATCGATCAAACGAAATCGATACACAATACGACATAGAGGATATGATTGGGAAAAATCATTGGTTCTGACACAAGTTTTTTGAAACTCAAAATAGTTCAACGGTTCGAATAGTTGAAGTAGTAGTGCCGATTTCCACAAAGGTACGATCGTACTTTTGTGGAAATAGATTCACGTTGTTGGGGCGGCAAGATAGTATAAAATCAAGTTAAACATGACCAAACTTTCCGTTATCATCCTCGGTCAAAACGTAGAGGCTGAGGTTGTACCAGCGTTTATCACCAGCCAATTTGCTGATGAAATTATCTACGTTGATACTTTTACCGGTTCGACCGATAAGACTCTCTCTCTTGCCAGAAAATTTGCTCACAAAATCGTCAAAAGTGAAACCTATAATTTTAGTACTTGGAGAAATGACGGTGCCAAAGCCGCTACCGGAGAATGGTTACTTTATCTTGACTCAGACGAAAGGATTACTCCGAAATTAGCTATCGATATCAAAAGCGCTATTAACCATTCCGATTACGCCGCCTATACCATCAGGCGTTATGAAGTCTTTTTAGGAAAGCATTTGAATCATTGGCCAGACCCAAGAGTCCTCCGACTCATGAAAAAATCTTCCCTAAAAACCTGGAAAGGAAGACTTCATGAACAGCCGAGCATTGAAGGCAAAATTGGTGAGTTAAGGGAACAGTTGATTCATCTGTCTCATAAAAATATCGACGAAAAATTAGCTGGCACCATCAAATGGTCGAGGCTCGAAGCTGAAATGCTTTTCAAAGCGAGTCATCCACCGATCAAAGGTTGGCGTTTGGTAAGAATCATGTTGACCGAGTTTTGGGACCGTGCCGTCAAACAGAGACTTCTTCTCGACGGCACTGAGGGTTGGATCGAAGTTATCTATCAAATGTTTTCCCGTTTTCTTACCTACGAGAGATTATGGGAGATGCAGCGGAAACCAACCCTCAAAGAAACCTACGAAACCATCGACAAAAAGATTTGTCAGGAGGTGAAGGAATGAAAGCCCTAGTTTACGATCCCTATGTTGATACCATGGGTGGAGGAGAGCGGTACGTCTTGACCTTCTCACTTGCCCTCATCAAAGCGGGCTATCGTGTCACTCTCGCCTGGAAAGATGGTGCCGTTATCGCCGATGCCGCCAAACGTTTCAATCTTGATATATCTTCACTAAAAATAGACCCACAAGCCTATCACGACCTTTCCCTTTCGGCGGGTCTTTTGGCTCGTTACTTTCGGACTCGCGATTACGACCTGGTTTTTTGGGTCAGCGATGGTAGCTTGCCCTATCTATTTGGCAAAAAAAATTATCTTCATTTTCAGGTACCGTTCAAAAAAATCGGTGGCAATCCAATAAACAATCTCCTAAAAACAGTACGAATCAATCGATTCATCTTTAACTCGGCTTTCACCGCCAATGTAATCAATGGACAACTCCCACTTATTTCTTCTACCATACTATTTCCGCCCATCGACACCGAAAGTTTTAAGTCTGAGAAAAAAGAAAACGTCATCCTCTCGGTGGCCCGTTTCGATTCTCCCTCTCACGCCAAGCGTCAAGATATATTGATCCGTTGTTTTGAGAGAGTCTACAAAAAAAACAAAGACTACAAACTAATCTTAGCCGGCGCCGTAAAGGGGGAGGGTGGAAAAGACTATTTATCAGTATTACAAAAAGCAGCCGAAAAACTCCCGGTTCAGCTTGTTTCTAATCCAGACTTTAACGAATTAAAGAAACTTTACGCCAAAGCCAAGATCTTCTGGCACGCAGCAGGGTACGGTGTGGATGAAAAGATGGAGCCGGAGAAGGTCGAGCACTTCGGTATTACTACCGTTGAAGCGATGGCCGCCGGGTGTGTCCCAGTCGTCATAAACAAAGGGGGTCAACGGGAAATAATTGTCACCGATAAGGGCTACCTTTGTGGTTCAGTTGAAGAGATTGCCTCAACCACTCTGTCTTTAATTAATTCGCCGGAAAAACTAAAATTAATGTCCGGAAAAGCTGTCGAGAGATCAAAATATTTTTCAGTTAAAGTATTTGAAGCGAAAGTTCATGCTATTATTTTCTAGTTGGCTTCTCGCTCTAATTTTACTTGCTCTGGCAAAATTTATTCCCTTTATCTTCAAAGGTCAGGTACCGATCGCCTTTGATCTTTTTATGGGTGGATATTATCCTTGGCTGTCTGACAAATGGGGTTTTCTGGTTGGAGTCCCGGTAAAGAACTCTTCACTTTCAGATGTTGTCTCTCAAACATACCCTTGGCTGTCCCTCGCCAGAGACCAGATTCTTTCCGGGCATTTTCCTTTTTGGAACCCGACCTCACTTATGGGCTACCCCTTCTTTGCGAATTACCAAATGGGGGTTTTCTACCCTACTTCGTTCATCCTCTTACTTGGAGACCTCCCCCAAGCACGGACGATTCAGCTTTTTGTCCAGACACTGATGGGTTTAGTTTTTATGTTTATCTATCTTCGTTCTCTGAACCTGTCCAAAATTAGTTCAATTACCGGCGCCTTCATTTACACCACTGCCGGACACATGACGGCCGACTTTGAATTAAGTCTGGGTGGCCGGTCGGTTATCTGGTTACCCCTAGCGCTCTTTTTGATAAATATGTTTTACAAGAAGCGAAATTATTGGTTATTACTTCCACTCGCCCTTAGTGAATTTTCCATAATTACCGCCGGGCAAATTCAAACTTTCATTTTCACCAACTTGATCATCTTGGCAATCATACTAATGAAGTTTAAATTCAACATCAGAGCTTCTCTGTGGGTAGTCTTCGCTCTTGGTCTGGGAGCTCTGGCCACTTCTGTCCAACTATTTCCAACCGCTGAACTTTTTTTCCACTCCGTTAGACTCAACGATCCTCATATGACCGCACTCAACTATGGCATATTGCCCCTGAGGCACCTTCTTACCTTATTCGTCGGTCCGGATATTTTCGGTAACCCGTCGACAGGAAATTACTTTGGATTTTGGGATTACTTGGAGTCAGTCGGTTATATAGGAATTATTTCTAGTCTACTAATTTACTTATCATTTCTTAATCGCGGCCATCGATGGTTAAAAGTCGGTTTACTTGTTTGTTTACTTTTTGCTTTTTCAAACCCAATTGCCTATTTGCCATACAAACTTAATATTCCACTTTTAAACACCTCGGCAGCCTCTAGAGTCAGTTATCCAATGAATTTCTTTTTAACAATGCTGGCGGCGCATGGTTTGGACAGCTTCAAAAACAGAAAATATACGTTAAAAGAGATAACTATACCCCTTACAATTTTGACATTGATTATAATTTATTTCATTTCGAACTATCTATCGGGGCATTCTTCTTCGTCAATAACCAGCCTTCGGAACCTTTTTCTACCGACAGGGTTATTCATTGCCGGGGTAATCATGATATTTATATCATCAAAATACAAAAAATTGTGCCAAATCGGAATGGTAATTGTTGCTATCCTGATTTTTCTTGACTTACTTCGGTTCCATTACAAATACAATTCTTTTGTGAAAGCGGAACTCGCCTTTCCGCCGACACCGGTTACCGACTATCTCGTAACCCACCAAGGCAGGTTCATTTCCACCAGTTCCGAAGTTTTCCCCTCAAATTCTTGGACTCCCTACCACCTTGATTCGATGTTTGGTTATGAAAACTTAGCTCCCTCTGCTATCGCTGGCTATTTTTCGACCATGAATACCAATATCCCGTCATCAGCCAACAGCGAACGTTATCTGGACTCGGTGGTGAGATACGATTCATCCCTGCTTGATCTGGCTGGTGTTAAATATATCGTTACCCTCAAGCGCGACAAAGTCAGGAAGATTGATCCCAATTCCAAATACAAACCGGTATTTTCTGACCGGGCGGTAGTAATTCTGGAAAACCAAACTCCGGTTGGATTTGCCTATCTTAACTATTCGCCGATAATAACCAAAGACGATACCGAGACTCTTTCCCGGATGCTTGCGACAAAACAACCCCAAGCAGTCTTCACTTCTGACAAGCTTGTCAGAACGTACACCGGCAAAGAAAAGTCCGAAGTGGTAAACCTTACCCAAGATATTGGTGGAGACATTTCGGGAGAATTTACATCGAAAGACAATGGTATTTTAAACGTCGCCACCACCAACTACCCGGGCTGGCAGGCTGTTTTGGATGGAAAACCAGCAAAAATACTTAAAGCAAACTTCTTGTTTATAGGTATTGAAGTTACTCCCGGAAAACATTCTCTACTGCTTAAGTATCTACCAATCAGTTTCACCTACGGGGCCATCGTCTCGATAGCTTCCATAGCAATCCTATTACTGACCGTCTTTCTAGCGTCTTATCAAGCCTATCGATCCGCTCGTCACCACTAAATTTCCCTTATCGGTTGTTGGCAAGTCGATTACGGTGTACAAGTGGCCACGATTACTTCTGTCGGGGAGCATCCCTCGCCATCTAAACAAATACTCGTAACCATTGCTTTGCCCCAAGGGAAGGTTAGAAGAAACGTTAAAATACTTGTCTTGCTTTTGATTGACCAAATAATCTACCAAAGTCAGTTTATCTGCCAGAGCCACGGTGAGAGAGGCTATTCTGGTATACGGCAGGTTAATCATCAGTAGCCCTACCGTCAAAAGTGTTAACCAGCGGACTCTTGCCACCAATGATGCGAAAATCAGTGGCAGTAGTGACCATCCAACCCGGAAGTAGTACTCTGGCAAGTTACCCTTGTACCGGAAAAGCAGCACTAGGGGAATCAACAACCAACTGATTGTAAAAATTTTAAACCTTCTATTGTGCCCGATCCAAGGCGGCCAGGATCCATTAGGTCAGGCGTAATTCATATGGGGAGGTTTGAGCGCTACCTCTCATTTTTTCGCAGGTTTGGCCTGCCTGTAATACTTGGGAGAAAGGCAATCAGGGCAATGCTTGCGTGCAGGTCAGTTACAGAGCAGCAGGTGATATTCAGGAAATCATGGCGTAAATCAAAAATCAGAAGTGGCAAAAACCAAACGAGATAAACAATCGCCGCTTGAAACGATCCTCTAATTGACGGTTTTTTTTTGGACAACAGAATTCCTATAAAAAGCGATATCGAAATGCTCGCCGGCACCAAATGAATATTGGCAGCCAATCCCGCCAGTGCCGCCGGCCAAATCCATTTTATTTTTCCGTTCATCGCTTGGAAAATTAGATAGAAACCGACTACGGCCAACAAGGGCCCGTACATCGCGTTCCAAATCACTAGTTGCCCCGATAAAGCGTAAATAATCCCAGCCAAAAACCCCACTCTCGAGTTCCATAATTTTTTTCCAACTAGATAATATGCGCTGACTGTCAGAGCTACCACTAATGCTCCCAGACCGATTCCACTTGCGGGGTGGCCGCCGGTGGCCAAAAAGAATGGTAGGAGAAAATAGTAGTGATAGGGTCCATTAAAAAATCCATTTTCGTTAGCCACCCTAGGACCAATTAAGGTGAATTTGTGTTGATTGACTATTTCAGATACCATCAGAGCGTCCCTCTCCTGATCCCAGTCAAATTGATATCCCAACTTCATCCAATAAAAAATTTGTATACTAACCGCCAAGGCCACTAAGCCTACAATAATGAACAGATCGTTTCTTTTTGACTCCATAGATAGATAATATAACAATATGATCAAACAACTTCTCGTTTTCATCCTAATCGGAGCCAGTCTCAGTTTTCACCTCTTTTATGCCAGTCACTTTAATTTTGCCTTCACCATTGATCAAGCCCGGGATATGCTCGAGATCAGGAAAATCGCCGTGGACCATCACCTGATCATGATTGGGCCAACTACCAGCATCAACGGTGTTTATCTCGGTCCTTTCTGGTACTATTTCAATCTTCCTGCATTTATTGTCGGCGGTGGTGACCCGACCACACTGGTCTATTGGGCGGTGATTTTCTACCACTTTTCCGTCCTACTCTTCTGGATACGGTATCGAAGAACTAACCCCCATTTTGGAATCATTGGCTCTCTCCTCTTCCTCGTCTCCCCGCGTTTACTGGAAGCCATTTCCTACTCTTTTAGCGCCAACGTCGCCCCCACCTTTGTCCTTTTAGTCCTACTGCTTCTTGAGATAGTCCTTCTGTCAAAAAAACCTCTAGCGGCGGTGATTTTAGGTATCTTGGTTGGTTTGTCTGTCCAAACTGAAATCGCCTTTTGTATCCTGCTTTTACCCTTAGTTCTTTTCTGGCTAATCAAAGATAGAGTTCGCCTTATCCGTCAATTCCTCATTGGTTTTAGCCTGACCCTAATACCCCAAGCCGCCTTCGAAGTGAAACACAAATTTATGATGACCAAAATCTTTATTGCCGAATTCGCCGGACAAGGTGATATTCTGGGCGACAAATTATCAATAAGCCAAAAACTAATTGACCGTCACTCTCGTTTCTTCGGAGATTTGAGTTCTTCTCTGTCGATTTCTCAGTCCATCATCTGGTTATTACTGCTTTGTTTGGCGCTTGTCATACTCGGCCGAAAAACCCAAAAGTTAGCCCTTTTGAGCATTAGCTTAATTATTTTCTCGTTCCCTTTTTACTTACTCTATCCACACATCATCAAGCCTTGGTACACCATCAGCTTGGCGGTTCCGTTCATTCTGATTTTTGCTAGCGGCATAACTGACTTGTATGAAAGTCATAAGACTATTCTTAAAGTATCAACCGTTGTTCTTCTCTCCCTAATTTTCCTCAAGGCTTATCAGCAATTTTCTCACCGGTTGGAATATAAACTGACGACTCGATCAACGGACCGTGCTTCTTTGCTTAATCAAATCGAGACGATTGATTGGGTTTATCGGGAGGCCGCGGGATCCGGATTCAAGGTCTACAACTATGCTCCATCGGTCTATGACTTCAACTACCAGTACCTTTTTTGGTGGTATGGCAGTAAAGCATATGGTTATCAACCCATCTCCATTACCTACCAAGACAATGTCCCGCCCTATCTTGAAACGCTTTCAAAGTACCAGTCAAATATTCGTCCAAACGACCGACCGATGACCTTTCTTATCAAAGAAGGCCGACTCGGTTTTGAAGATGGAGAGAAGGCTTGGCGCCATCAATTCGACGATTTGTGTAAAATGGGGGAGACAAAGCTTACTGGCGCCATCGTCGTCGAGAAATTAAGCGCGTGCTATGAAAAAAATTAGTTACTCAATCCTCATTCCCAGCTTCAACGGGCTCGCCTTATTGAAAAAACACCTCCCGGACATTATTGAGCACTCGCCCAACCTCACCCGTCTTATCATTGTGGACAACGGTTCCACCGATGGTACGTTCGAGTATCTTACTTCTAAATATCCAGACATAGTTTTATGTATTCGTAACGAAAAAAATTTATTTTTCACCATTGCCGTTAACCAAGGTTTTAGAGAGGCGAATACCGATCTAATCACTTCACTGACAAAAGTGTTTTCGCCGTTACCTTCGACGAAACTTCCAGTAGCTGGCCACAAGTCACTTGGCGGGGGAAACTTCAATATTTGAGAGGAGAAGACAAGAGTCTCCCTCATCTGTCGGCCTGGGCTTCCGGCGGTAGCGCCGTTTTTAGGAAATCAATTTGGGACGAATTAGGTGGTCTGGACGAGATCTATTCTCCGGGTTATTGGGAAGACATTGACATAGGTTGGCGGGCTTGGAAAGACGGCTACCGTATCATTTGGGAGCCGGACGCTAGAGTTACTCATCAACACGAAAGTAGTTTCAGTCTCCTCAACCGTGAATATATAAGTTTAATCAAACAAAGAAACGAACTAATATTCAACTGGAAAAATATTACGGATCCGGCCATGCGCCGCGAGCATTTTAGATATCTTTTCCACCATGTCTTGTTCCACCCAGGTTATCTAAAAGTGATCTTCTCTGCCCTCAGGGTCATCAAGAACGCCCAACCCCTAGCCAAAGCCATTCACACCGATAAAGAAGTTTTATCTTTAATAAATCAACCATTTTCGTGATAGAACTTTCCGTCGTCATTGTCACTTACAATTCCGAAAAGCAAATCGGTTTACTTCTCGACTCAATCTACAAAGACCGAGGTAATATAGACCTCGAAGTAATTGTTCTCGATAATAATTCGGCTGACGCATCACTCTTAGTTGTCAGGAACCACAAAACAAAACCTCTCTGTATTCAAATGGGATCGAATACGGGCTTCTCCATCGCCGTCAATCAGGGGTTAAAAAAAGCCAAAGGGAATTACCTATTATTGCTGAATCCGGACACCGTCGTTCAAAAAGGAACTCTAAAAAAACTACTCGACTTTGCCAAAAACACCTCGCCTTTTGGAGCGGTCTCTCCTCGACTTCTAAATCCTGATGGAAAACCCCAAGCCTCAGTCTATAAGTTCCCAACTATCACTAATGCCATAATGAAAAACTTCTTCAATTGCCAAAATTGTTTCGGTAAATATTTGCCGGATAACCGCGTTCAGAAAGTGGACGTTGCGACAATGGCGGCGTTTCTAATTCCCAGGACAACGTTCAAAATGGTCGGAGGACTTGATGAAAAATATTTCATGTATTACGAAGATGTTGATTATTGCCGGCGGTTACATGAATCGAAACTACCCGTCTACTATTTACCGTCTGCCAAAATCAAACATGTCCACGGAGCCAGCGGTCGTTTCTCGTCCCACTACCAAAGCCCCTTACTCGCTTCATCAAGACTTTATTATGGCGAGTTTTACTCAAATGTATTAAACTTGGTCTTGTGGATAGGACATAAATGGCAGGTAATATTAAGAGGACATAAATTCCGTGATTAAATTCATCAACTCCCATTTTCACAAAATTATTGTTTTCGGAGTCGTGCTTCAGCTCTTGATTTCTCTTATCACCTACCATCCCGACGTCAGAGCCTTCGTTCTAGCCTCAAAGTTTATTTCCGCTGGTGAAATTACTTCCTTTTATGACCATGTCAGCAAACTACCCGCAAACGACTCAACCAAACAAATTTATCACGATGATATTTTTATCTATCCACCGCTCGGTTATTTGTATAGCTCAATTGTTTATTTACCCTTCTCGAGTTTTACGGCCTCATTTACCGACAGGTTTCTTCTAAACGATAATGTTTTCTTGAAAAGTCAGGCTTTTTCACCGCTATTACTGATTTACAAACTGCCATCGCTCATCGGCAGTTGGCTTACGCTTTGGTTGATTATGAAGTTATTTCAATCAAAGGAGAGGGCTAGACTAGCTGGGGTATTGTGGATTTTGAGCCCAACTACACTTCTGGTCAGTTCGGCCATGGGCCAATCGGACACCTTGGTTGTCTTTTTTATTCTTTTGGCTTTCTATTTATACAAAAATGAAAAATTATCTTGGTCAAATGTCGCCCTTGGTCTCTCTGCTCTCGTTAAACCCATTGCTCTGGTCGTTATCCCCATTCTCGCTATCGACTCTTACAAAAAAGATGGTCCCAAGCTGGCGTTTAAAAACGTCGTTATCGGCTTTGGAACTTATCTTCTCGGTATCGCGCCTTATCTACATTCACCCGCCTTCAAAATGTATGCTCTGGACGCCACCCACACGAACAAATCAATTCAGGC
>Ga0076130_110_pt1 | contig 19532 bp, 19 predicted proteins | sample RifGroC2_FD_67716 | JGI IMG/M metagenome (GOLD analysis project Ga0076130, IMG submission 67716) | Parcubacteria (Nomurabacteria) bacterium GW2011_GWC2_41_8 | reverse complement strand
ATCTATAAGCTGGCAAATTAGGGCGGAGTTACCTGTGGAAGAATTGAGCTGTCAACATTAAAGGTGCTGCCAAGTATTCCGACCAATCCCCAGACAGAAAGCATTACCGCCAAAGCAACAATCCCCCAAATCATAAACTGCTTGCCCTGCGCCCTTTTAACTTCTTCATCAGCATTAAGTATAAAAAAGTTTACCATACCCCAGACAAACATAACCGTAGCCAGGGCAAAAATCAAAGGAATTACCGAATCGTTAATAATGCGGGTGATATAGCATAAAAGATCCTGAAATTTAGGATTGCCTGCAAGATTACAGGTAGAAGCCGGCCCGGTTAAAGGTTCTAATGAAGGCGCAGAAGCACCACCAATACCAAAAGTTTCAACGACGATATTCACAAGTCCCCATAAACTGGTGATAACAGTCAGGCCGATGATGCCATATATCATTCTGTCCCTTCCTTTCTTTTTAGCTTCTTCACTATCGCCAATAACATACCGCACCACTCCCCAAACAAAATAGACCACGCCCAAAGACAGTAAAACTGGGATAATTAAATTAAGGAGTTTTGATATATTGTATAATATACCGCCCAAACCGTCAGGAACACAACCTGAAATGGTATAGTGAGTACCTGTAGGACAAGGACCCACAAAATCAGCCAAGGCAATAATTGGAAATAAGATTGTAAAAAAAAGTATGGGAATGATTTTAAATAATTTTTTCATAATTGATTTCACGAAATCATGTTGCGCAAAGTCCATTAAAGCGCGACGCTTAATAATAATTTTAAGACCCAAGCCCGGTCACGGTAGCAGATATCATCTTGGCAATAGCCCACGATCCCAGAAGTATTGCCGCGCCGATTAATGTATAAAGAAGGGCTTCTCTGGCTTTAGTCAATTTCTCTGGATTGCCCCGGGCAAAAACAAAAAGAAAACCGCAGTAAATAACCGCCAATGCCACGACTGGCATGCCGATTTTCAGCGCGCCTTCCAGAATGGTTTGAATGAGATTGGGTATTGAAGTTATATTTGGTATTGGATTATTAATCATCGTTTTAATTGTAACACATATTAAAATCCAATCCAAGCCCCTTCGTAGCCCAAAATTGCCAATATCGTCTTAATAATCAGCCAGGCGGCCACGGCAAGAATCAAGCCAATTGCCGCATTGGTAAAAATTGACTTGGCTTTCGTCCTGGCGCCAGCCGCTTCCCCGCCCGCTGTGACCAAAAGAAAACCGGCATAAGCGAACATTATCGCCGCAATCGGCACAGCCATATACTTCAAAATAAAAGTAATAACATTATCGACAAGCCCCATTAGCTGACCCCATCCACATTGCTCTGGTGCTGCTGCTGTACTGCAAGGTGGCACTAAGGGTTCTCCAAGTGTGTATGCCAAAGACAGAACCGGCATAACTAGTATTAAAAATATTGAAATAAAAATTAGGAATTTTTTTGTTTTTTTCATTGATTTCGCGAAATCATGTCGCGCAACCGTCATTATAGCGCGACTACTTGAATAATAAAAGACTCAGCTTGGAACTGGCATCTTTGACGGCATCACCCACCGATAGATTATTTGAAAGCACTGCATTAACCATTCCGCTGAAAATATTATCGGTATCTTCCGGCGACGGATCCAGCCAACTTTTCGCGTATAATGCCGAACTGTAAAAAATCGGAGAATAAGCATCAGCCGGTTTTGTAGCAAGCAAATCTCGGCGGGCCGGCGGCGTATCTAAAGCAGCCGCAAACTTGGAAGCAAAATCGCCATTAGTCATCAGGCTCGCTGCCGTGAAAGCCGTATCAAAATTCTTGGAAAAAGACGAGATAGCCAGACCGGTCACACGAGCTCCGGTCAGCTTGAAATTGGAATTCTTAATCTGAGGCATTGGCGCGACAAAAAAGTTCTGATTGGGATTTTTATTTACCAAAGACTGGAGTTCGCTGGCATAACCGAAATAAAATGCCAGATTTTCCGCCGAAAAAACATTATCAGAATCGGGAAAAGACCGGTTCCAGGAATATACAGGTTTGCTCGGGTCTGCAAAATCCGTGTAAAATTTTAAAACTGAAGGAAGATTGTAATTTCCAACCGGTGAATTCAAAACCGAACTAAAAACTCCGTCCTTTTCTGCAACAATCGGATTGCCGGCCTGCATAAAAAGAGCAGCCAGGATGTCTTTAGCATGAGCCACATTCGGGAAATGCCCGAGCGCTACCGCGCTTTTTATTATTTTATTTGAGTCGTCTTTTTTGGTCAGGGCTGGCACGAGATTCATTAAGTCATCCCAGGAAGCCGGAGGGTAAATAACTCCGTTCGCATCCAGAATGCTCCTGTTGTAATACATCATAAGTGGATCAATGGTTATCGGAAAAGCCAAAACGCCCTTGGAAGTCAAAAACACTTCTCCGGCGCCGGCGAAAATATTTTTAAAAGTATTTAGCGGATAACTTGCATATGGAATAGCAAAAATCTTATTGGCATAATTAAAAACCAGGCTGTCGGGCAGGAAAAACATATCGGGACCGGCGCCTGAAGCCAGTGCTTCAAGCAAATCCTGGTCGAAAGTATCGGGAGATTTTTGTTCATATTTCACGATTAAAGTAGGATTGGTATTATTAAAATCTTCCAGTGCCCCGGCAATCGACCGGGTTGGGGTAGTTCCCCACAAAACGACAGTTCCGAGACTGCCTGCTCCGTCGCTCCCAAGTGGTATTGCTCCGGAAAAAACCAAAATGCCTAAAATAGCGGCAACAATAAACACAATTATGACGATAAGTTGGAAATTTCCTCTCATTGCTTTATCAATATCATACCATAATGGTGGTTTCCCGCATCAATTTCCCGCTCCGGAATAAAGCCTTTCTTCTCGAACATTTCCCGGGCTTTGTTTTTGGGAATAACCGCGGTTGCGCCCATAATCGATGACTCTGACCAGTCGATCAATAACACCCGGCCTTTCTGTTTCAATATTCTTTTTACCTCTTCAATAAATTTATCTTTTTCTTCAACTTGAAAAAGTACGTTTGAAGCAATAACCGCATCCGCGACACCATCGCCTATTTTCGTTCCGCCGATTTTTTCAATATTCCCCCAGATGATTTCCACATTCTCTAAATGGGCTTCTTTTGCCTTATTTCTGATCGTATCTAAAAAATCTTTTTGTAATTCAACAGCATACACTTTTCCTTTCGGCACGAGCGTTCCGGCCGCGACAGCATAATACCCGGTCCCCGCCCCCAAGTCCGCCACGATGTCGTTTTCTCGCAAACCCAAAGCTTTTAAATTTTTTACCGGGTCGGAGAACATATATACATTATATACAAGCTAAAGACGCAATACCATCGCCCGCGCGCAAGCGCATAACGGTCACGCCCTGCGTCTGGCGACCTAAAGAGGAAATATCTTTGAGCGCCGTTCGTATTACCTGCCCTTTCTTGGACATGGCAATCAGTTCCATTTCTTCTCCGGTCAGTACTTTCGCCACGATAAGCTTGCCTGTTTTTGCAGTTACCTTGGCTGTCTTCACTCCGGAACCCCCGCGTTTCTGGACTTTATATTCTTTCAAGCCAGTCTTTTTGCCAAAACCATTGGCGCTCATTGTCAGGAATGAGCCCTTTTCGCTTCCTTTCTTTACCACATCAACTCCGATAACTTGATCGTTTTTTCCCAGCCTGATGCCGCTCACTCCTCCGGCCGTCCTGCCCATTTCGCGCACGTCGGATTCCTTAAACCTGATAGACTGACCGTCAGCTGTCGCAATCATGACTTCATCGCCTTTTTCCGTCACCAATGCGGAAATAAGCTGGTCATTTTTGTCCAGTCGGATAGCAATAATACCGCTCCGGCGCACATCCTTGAAGCTTTCGGAAGACATTTTTTTCGCCGTGCCATGTTTGGTGACAAGCATTAAGGAAGAAGGATTTTTCCCAATGTCTTTTGGTAATGCCAAAATGGAACTTACTTTTTCTTCCGCCGAAAGTGCCAGAAAATTCATAATGGATTTGCCGCGGGTTGCCCGGCGGCCTTCCGGAATATCATACATTTTCATCTGATAAACCTTGCCAAGGTTGGTAAAGAACAAAGTATTGCTGTGAGTGGAGCCGGAAACGAGCATCGTCACAAAATCCTCTTCTTTGGTTTCCAGGTCAATCACTCCCACGCCGCCCCGCTTTTGCGCGCGGTATTCGGAAGGGTCGGTGCATTTTACATACCCTCCGGCCGTCAGCACGAGCATTGTTTCTTTTTCCGGAACCAAATCCTCGTCGGAAATTTCCTTAACCCCGCCTTTTACTATTTTGGTGCGGCGCTCATCGGCATATTTTTCGCGGATTTCTTTCAATTCTCCGGCAATCGTTTTCAATATTTTTTTAGGGCTGGCCAGCAGGTCTTTCATTCCCGCAATAAATTTTTGTTTTTCCGCAAGCTCGTCTTCGACGGCTTTTCGCTCGAGTCCTGCGAGCTTTGCCAGCTTCATTTCCAAAATGGCTGCCGCCTGCAGGTCTGAAAATTTAAATTCTTTGATTAAATTCAATTTGGCAATCTGGGAATTCTTTGATCCGCGAATAACGGCAATCACCCGGTCTATCTTGTCTAAAGCCTTTTTCAGGCCGAGCAGGATATGCTCGCGCTCTTCCGCTTTGCGCAAATCATATGCGCTCCTGCGTTTCACTACTTCCTTCCGGTGCGCGATAAATTCAGTCAGTATGGACTTGAGCGACAAAGTCTGGGGCACGCCGTCCACCAGAGCAACCATATTAAAATTAAAATTCGACTCAAGTTGGGTATTTTTGTAAATATAATTTAAAACTTTTTCGGGATGCGCGCTATTTTTTAAATCAATGACAATTCTGATGTCTTTTGCGGACTCGTCCCGGAGCCCTTTGATGCCTTCAAGCTTTTTTTCCTGGACCAGCTCCGCAATGCTTATTATTAAATTAGATTTATTTATCCGGAAAGGAATCGAGGTGATGACGATAGAGAAGTTCCCGTCTTTTTGCTCGACTATTTCCGCTTCGCCCCGGCAGACTATCCCGCCCCGCCCCGATGAATACGCATGGAGCATATCTTTGGATCCGTAAGCAATCCCGCCGGTCGGAAAATCGGGCCCTTTTATAAATTGCATCAAATCTTCAGTCGTGGCATCGTCATTTTCAATTAAATAATCTGTCGCGTCCAGCACTTCCGCTAAATTGTGCGAAGGAATATTTGTCGCCATGCCGACGGCAATGCCGAGCGTGCCATTCAGAAGCAATGCCGGCACGGAAGAAGGAAAGACTACCGGTTCTTTGCGGGTCTGGTCGTAGTTCGGGCGGAAATCAACCGTTTCTTTTTCCAGATCCCGCAAAAGCTCGGAGGAAATCTTGGACATTTTTGCTTCGGTATAGCGCATTGCGGCGGCGTTATCTCCGTCAATCGAACCGAAGTTCCCCTGCCCTAAAACCAAAGGGTAGCGATAAGAAAATTCCTGGGCCATCCCCACCATGGAATCGTAAACAGCCGTGTCGCCATGCGGATGATATTTCCCGAGCACATCTCCGACGACTGCGGCAGATTTCCGAAAACGCGCCGAGGAGGTCAAGCCCATCTCGTGCATAGCAAACAGGATTCTGCGGTGCACGGGCTTCAGCCCGTCGCGAACATCCGGCAAAGCGCGCGAAGTAATAACCGACATCGCATAGGCCAGGTAGGATTCTTTCATTTCCGCCACAACGTCAACCGGAAGAATCGTATCCGCTTGTAATTCTTCTTTTGTTTTTTCGTTATTTTTTGCCATACCTGTCCGCCTCTGGCGGAAAAATTATTGTGAAACGCCCAAATTAGGCTCCAATATGCTGTTGTATCCGCCTGTCATATTATCTTTTAATGCAGAAAGAGGTTTTAAATCCTGACTCATTTTCGCTTGCGTATCCGGACTCGATAAAGTCGTTCCCAGAAAATAAATCCACAGAAGGATTAAAACTACGGCAGCCGTAAAAGTAAGGATATGTAAAATGTGCCTACGGACTTCTTCAGGCTGTTTTCTTATATGATGAATTATTCTTTTCATAATCTTTTTGTTCCACAGGTCGGACCTGTGGTCTATCTGTTATGTTGCTTTTAAAACGACCACTTCCCCTTCTTTATTATCCAAATCTTTTCTCTTGAGTGTCAGTTTGTCCGCTGTTTCGGCCTTTTCTTCACCCATTTCTTTAAGAAATATTTTCAGTGTGCTCTCGTCATAGTCCATCGGGATTACCAACTTCGGTTCCAGCGATGAAGCGAGTTTGGCGGATGCCTTGGCGTCCAGCATTCCCTTTCCGCCGACTGGAATAAAAATAATATCCGGGCTATTTATGGCTTCGCGCGATTCTTTGGAAAGTTCGGAATCCGACAAGGCTCCGAGGAAAGCAATACTAATATTATCGACGGAAAACAGATAAATGGTATTAATATATTTTCTCGAGGCAATCAGCGCGTCCGACAATACTCCTTTGATAAAAATTTCCTTTATCTCGTAATCCCCCGGTCCGGTAATAACAAAAGGTTCCCGTTCGCCGTGCGAGAGCTGTTCAATGCCGTTGTAGTCGGGATGATTAGTGGTTATCATGGCTATATCCGCGCCAAAATGGGCAGAAATGCCCGTTTTTGAGCTTTTACTGACGGGATTAAAAGCCAGGACCATCTCCCCTTGCTGAATTTTGAAAAACTGCTTGCCGAAATATGTGATTATCATTCTATGTATTATAGCAAAATTTCAAAGAAAAAGAAAATAAAGAATACGTCTTCCGACTTGCATTTTTGTGGTTTTGTAGTAGTATGTTTATACAAGTAAATATTTATTAAAAGCGTGTTTTAGGGTAACCTTCCGGCCTTGCGTCGGAAAACCTAAGCCTTATATCCGCTTTATGGCGGATTTTTTAATCCCGACGTAAAGTCGGGACCCCGACAGAATCGTCGGGGTTTAATCAAACATATGATAAAAGAAGAAATAATCAAAGAAAATTTGATTTTGAGTTCCATCACTGACCGCAGCGCCAATAGACCGGAAGTTGATTCTCTGGTGGAAGGTCCGGTAATTTTAGTGGAAAAATCCTCTGTTTACGTAGACTTGGCGCCTTTCGGCACGGGCATTATTTACGGCCGGGAATTTATAAACGCGAAAGACATTATAAGAAAAATCAGCCTCGGCGACATCATCAAGGCAAAAATCGTCGAAGTGGAAAATGAGGATGGCTACACGGAACTTTCCCTGAAGGAGGCAAAGCAGGCACTCGCCTGGAGCGAAGCGGAAAAGGCAATCAAGACAAAGACAGTCCTAGATTTGGAAGTAAAGGATGCGAACAAAGGAGGCTTGATTTTAGAATGGCAGGGTATCCAGGGGTTCCTACCCGCTTCCCAGCTCAAAGCGGACCATTATCCTCGCGTTTTAGATTCAGATAAAGATAAAATATTGAAAGAATTGAAAAAGCTTATTGGTCAGCATATTTCCGTGATGATTATTTCCACGCTTCCGAAAGAAGGCAAATTGATTTTTTCCGAAAAAGACAACAATCCCGAAGAAAAAAAAGAAATCCTGAGCAAATACAATATCGGCGACAATTTGGATTGCATCGTCGCCGGAATCGTGGATTTCGGCGTGTTCCTGAAGCTGGAAGAAGGGCTGGAAGGACTCGTGCATATTTCCGAACTTGATTGGGGGCTAGTGGAAGATCCGCGCAATATGTTCAAAGTGGAAGATAAAGTGAAAGCAAAAGTGATTGAAATAAAAGACGGGAAAATATCCCTTTCCATAAAAGCGCTCAAGGAAAACCCTTGGAAAGAATTTGAAGGGAAATTAAAGAAAGGAGATATCATTAAGGGAGTGGTAATAAAATACAACAAGCACGGCGCTCTCGTTTCCATCAAAGAGGGCGTGGCCGGGCTGGTGCACAACTCAACTTTCCCTTCCGAGACGAAACTCCGCGAAAAACTGGAACTCGGCAAGAATTATAATTTCCAAATTACACTTTTTGAGCCAAAAGACCAGAAGATGACCTTGGTGTATCTAGAATAAACATAACTAAAAAATCCCGCATTAAGCGGGATTTTTTAGTTATGTTTTAATGACAGCTATTTCTATTTCCGTTTTTATTGCCATATCTTCTGTCCCAATCGCTTTCATGATAGACATTACCTGTTCGGCATAACGAGGCACAATGTAAGGAGGATTATAGGCGCGTAAAATCTGCTTGATGGTTTTATTATCGTAGTGATGGGCGGTATTCGGATTATTTCCGCCAAGATTTTTAGCTACAGTTTTAATCGCTTCTTCGTTGGATTTAAAACCGATTTTGCAGGAACCCCAGCCGAAGGAATTGTTTTCTACTCTATCGCAGGCATTTTTGCCCCCGGTCGATTCCCGCACGGCAATAGCCGGCAAAAGACGCCAGTCAAGGTCGTTATCTTCCGCCGCTTGCACCATTTTCATACCTACTCCTTCGAGCGGCATATCACGCTTGGCAAAATAAGCATCAATAGCTTTCGCCCGAGCTTCCAGGTTTTTGACCCTTAAGTCTGCCTCCGGATTCACTGCTTGATTAAGAGCTAATGAACCATCGGCTTCAATATTAACTTTTTGAGCCAACACATTTTGCGGAGTCCTGATGTTATGAATGCCTGATAAGGAAAGAGATATGGTCATAACAGGCAAAAGCACCAGAGACTGGGCAAAACGTATTAGATTGTTATTTTTCATATTTGAGCGGTATGTGCTCCGCCAACGTCTGTACTGCCTATTTCAGCTTTAACAAAAGACCCTTATATAATAAGCTTTACAGCTATATACTAAGGGCATACTCAAATGCTAGCATATTGGGGTTCAAAAGTCAATAGTTATGCAATACTTTTATATTATGTCAAATTGAAGGCTTTATCGGCAACCTTGTAGGCTTCCCCGGCACCCATGGTCACAAATATGTCTTTGAACCCCAATTTTAGGGCAAGAACGGCCTTTTCTGCCGTTTCAAAGTCCGGAAAAGCCCGGGCCTTGCCCCCATTCCGGCATATAGCTTCGGCCAGTTTCTCACTAGAAACGCTCTCATCCTTGTCTTCCCGGGCAAAATAAATGGGTAAGAGCAGAATCTGGTCTGCTTCTCCGAAACTCTTAGTAAAATCATCGAATAGAGCTTTAGTCCGGCTGTAGAGATGCGGCTGAAAAAGAATTGTAATTTTTTTCTCGCCCACAGGGTAGAGTTCCCGTAAAGCTTCAAGGCTGGCTTTTATTTCCGTCGGATGATGGGCATAGTCGTCATATATGACAGTTCCTTCTCCTGTCTCTCCCCTTTTTTCCAGCCGCCGCCGTGTGCCGGAAAAATTAATAAGAGCTTTTTTTATAACACTTTCGTCAATACCAAGAAAGTCAGCCACAGCGTAGGCCGCTGCCGCATTCATCCGGTTGTGAAGACCCGGAACAGAGAGTTTCGGAACTTTTTCTAAATATTTAGTGTAGTCTCTGATTGTATTTTCACTTTGCAAGGCAAGTTGATTAAAAGCATCTTTAATATCATTTATATCTTTGTAATAATCAAGGTGGTCTGCCTCAATATTAGTAATTACCAATAATTTCGGTTTTATATTTAAAAATGAACGTTCATACTCGCAAGCTTCAACAATAAAATAATCACTTTTACCCATAATTAAATTAGATTTAGACTCTTTTAGCAGGCTTCCCACAATAACTGAAGGATCTAGCTGCGCATCAATTAAAATTTTAGCTATCATTGCTGTCGTAGTTGTCTTGCCATGTGTGCCGGAGACTGCAATAGTATATTTATCCTTGGTTACTAAGCCAAGCATTTGCGGATAACTTAAAATTTTTATATTAAGATTCTGTAATTCTTTAAAAAAATTTGGGTCATATTTGGGAACCGCTATCGAGTAAATAATCAAATCAACATCTTTGGGAACTAGTTCCGCTCCCTGTCCGAGCATTATCTTTGCGCCCAGTTTTTTCAATTCATTTATAATTTCACTCTCTCCAATATCAGAACCAAGAACTTCCTTGCTCTCAAGGAGCATCATCCGCGCAATCGCTGAAATGCCGATGCCGCCGATGCCGACAAAAAATATTTTCTTGATTTTTGATAAATCTAAATCTTGCATGCTATTTCAATCTTTTTATTATTTTCATAAATAAATCATTGCGTTCATATTCATTATTGAACATTCCAAACGAGGCGAAAGCCGGGGAAAAAAGAATTATATCCCCACTTTGAGAATATTTCATTGCCTTTTGTACTGCATTCTTTAAATCTTTAGTCATTTCATATGGAATTTTTAGCTCATAATTTTTCCGCAAAACATCTGTCCCTGTGCCAGGAATAAAAATAATTGCCTTACAAAATTTATTTACAACTTTTACAAAAGAACCTAAATCAAGATTTTTATTTGAACCTCCGCAAATTAAAATAATCTTCTTTTTTAAATTTTTATCTTTCGGAACTACTGAAAGAGCCTCAATACCACCGATGGTTGCCTTAGGTATCGTAGCGTTATTGTCATTATATATTTTTATACCTTTCACTGTTTTTATATATTGCAATCTCCCTTCTAGACCTTTAAAATTTTTTATTATCTTTCCAATTCTTGAAACTGATATATCAAACTGCCTTGCCACCTCAACGGCACAAGCAAGGTTTTCTTTTTGAAACTTGCCAGGCACCGTAAATTTATATTTGGTTACATTTCTTGCGCCCACTACAATTAGTTTGCTCTTTATATTTTTGGGGATTATTTTTTTTACATCGGGACGAACAATCAAAACATCATTTTCTTTTTGATATTTGAAAATATTTGCTTTGTCAGCAAAATAATTTTTTATGTTGTTCATATAATAATTCATGTGGTCTGGCATGAAAGAGGTAAAAACAGAAATATGGGGAGAAATTTTATCATCCCCAAATCCCTGCAACTGCCAAGAATCAAGTTCGGCAACCAATATGTCGCCAGCTTTTACTTTTTTGAGTAGTGGCAATGTGGCCACCCCGCGTACATTACCACCGATGTGTACTTTCACTCCTAAGAATTTCTCGCTTTGTTTGAGAATTTCATAAGTTAATGCAGTGGTCATGCTTTTACCTCTAGTCCCCGTGACTCCTACGATTCTGACAGCCGGAGAAAGTTTAACAAAAAGTGAAACATCCATCTTTATTGGAATTTTATTTTTTCTTGCTTCTTTTATATATATAGAGTCTATGGGTACACCAGCAGATTTAAGAATCATATCCCTATCTTTAAAATCTCTTAAATCATGCTTGCCCAAAGTATATTTTATGTTTTTGTATTTGGATAACTCTTTAATTGAAGTAAGTAATTGTTTTTTTGTTTTTAAATCAGTTACGATTAAATCTGCGCCACATTCAGCTAAAAATTTAGTATAGCCCAGCCCCCGCCCCAAAATCCCCAGCCCCATGACTGTTATTTTTTTATTCTTGAAAAATTGCCGAAAATCACTCATAAAGTCATATTATCATAATCTAAAATGAAGCAGAAGTAGTTTTTTAAAAGCCTTTCGCAGGAGCTTAGAAAATAAAAATGGTAATCCACTTATTATTTTCTTGAGCGAAGAGAAGTTCGCTGGTAAAGCTTTATCAGACAGATTGCTTTTTAAAGACTACTTCTGCGTAAATATTTTCCTAAACTCCTCCATATCGTTAAAATGATGCCGAATACCTTTGATTTCCTGGTAGTCTTCGTGTCCTTTGCCGGCGCAAAGAATTATATCCCCTTTTTGCGCCAATCGAACTCCTTCTAAAATTGCTTCATGGCGGTTCGCAATTGTTCTTAGTTTTTTAAAATCATCCGGCGACAAGCCTGAGGTCATCTGCGTAATAATTTTATCCGGATCCTCGCTGCGCGGATTATCGGAAGTAAAAATAGCCAGATCGGACAGGGTTGCCCCGATATGGCCCATTATTTTTCGTTTTATCGGGTCGCGGTCACCCCCGCAGCCGAATATGGAAATTATTTTCCCTTCTTTGTTCTTTATTTCTTTCACAGCCATGAGAACTTTTTCCAGGGCATCCGGGGTATGCGCGTAATCCACGATTATCAAGACGCCACCGGGCGATATAAAATGTTCAAAGCGCCCGCGCGGAGGCTTTATGTTTTTTAAAATTTTTCTCACTTTCTCCCCGCCTGCAACGCTATGCGTAGCATTGCGGGCAGGCATGTCAAAACCAAGTAATTTACAAGTACTCCAAACTGCCAATAGATTGTAGGCATTAAATTTACCTAGTAATTCAGAATTCACTTTCTCTCTATTAAAAACTAATTCGAGCCCATTGAAATCTAGTTTTTTAATCTCCCCGTGAAAATTTTCTCCTCCATTAAACCCATAAGTAAATTTTTTGGCGTGAATATGCTCAAGCATCATTTTGCCATATTCATCATCGGCATTGGAAAGTGCGAAGGCATCACCCGGAAGCATATTAAAAAATTTCTTCTTGGCGCCGAAATAATTCTCAAAACTCTTATGGTAATCCAGATGGTCGTGCGTCAGATTGGTAAAAATCCCGCCGATAGATCCAGGGCGTGCGAAGAAACTTCCATAAAAACATACTCGCAATCTTTTTCAACCATCTTGGAAAGTAATTTATTCAAAGACAAGGGATCCGGAGTGGTATGCGTAGCTTCTATTTTTTCTCCATTTATGATATTTTCCACCGTACTAATAAGCCCTGCTTTGTGTCCCAAAGCAATCGTAATCCTGTAAAGCAGTGTCGCTGTCGTTGTTTTGCCGTTGGTGCCCGTAACTCCGATAATTTTTAATTTCGCCGACGGATTGCCGTAAAAATGCATCCCTGCCAAGAACGTAATTCCTCGCCTTTTTAATTTTAATTTTTTAAGAAAGTTTCTCATTTTATCTTTTCAGATATTTTTTATTTTTTAATTTTTCCGGCATTAGATCTTTAGTGGTATATTTTTCATAATCTTTTCCGTAGCCCAAGTCTTTCATTAATTTTGTCGGAGCATTGCGGATGCTCATCGGAACCGGCAGGTTGCCATATTTTTTCGCATCTTCCATTGCCAGCAGATACGCATTATAGGCGCTTCTGTCTTTTTTGGCTTGTGAAAGATAAACCACTCCATGCGCCAGATTTTCCCCGCATTCCGGCATTCCAATCGTATCAACTGCCTGAAATACCGCATTGGCTACCACTAAAGCGGTCGGCAAGGCCAAGCCGATATCTTCGCTGGCAAATACTACCATCCGGCGAGCGATGAACTTCGGGTCTTCTCCCGCCTCCAGCATTCTTCCCAGATAATACAAAGCCGCGTCCGGCTGCGAGGCGCGCATGCTTTTTATAAAAGCGCTGATTATATTATAATGCTCTTCGCCTTTTTTATCATAACGCAAAAATTTAGATTGCAGGGTGTTTTTTAAATTGGGAACAGTAATATCTTTATAAAGGGAAATAGTGTTTTCAATCATGGCTATCGCCTGCCGGGCGTCGCCTCCGGACATTGAAATCAGCCAATCTAAAGCGTCCTTTTTTATTTTGCATCCGGTCCGTTTGACAATTTTTTTCATTTCTTCATCCGAAAGCTCGTTCATGACAAAAACCCGCATACGCGAAAGAAGAGCCGGAATTATTTCAAAACTCGGATTCTCGGTCGTTGCTCCGATTAAAGTAAGCCGGCCGCTTTCCACATAGGGCAGGAGAAAATCCTGCTGCGCCTTGTTAAATCTGTGAATCTCATCAAGAAAAAGGATTCTTGGACCCAATAGGGCGCCTTTTGATTCTACTATTTGGCGAATGTCTTCTTTCCCCGCTGAAACCGCCGAAAGTTCGTGATAGTCGGCATTCAACGCTTTGGCGTAGATTTTAGCCAGAGTCGTTTTGCCGACTCCCGGCGGACCCCAAAAAACAAAAGAGAAAAGATGCTTTTTGCCGATAGCCACAGAAATCGGCTTGCCCTCGCCGGTTAAATGTTCCTGCCCGATAAATTCCTTCAAGTTTTTAGGCCTGATTTTTGAAGCCAATGGTTCCATATCGGCATTATACATCAAGAATTCAATTTTTCATCCTAACTCTTAAATCCTTTTCCGATAAAATTCCAAGAAAGTTTCACATTAAATTCAGGAAATTTATCCAAAACCCACTGAATATAAGTATTGCTGTTTGGACCAAAAAAGGAATATTTAAAACAATATAGATAAATTTTTTCTGAATTTTCTATGAACTCTATTATTTTTTGTGCTGTTGAATTTTCACTACCTTCAATGTATCCCATTAATTTGGCTTTCCAAAAATGTTTCTTTATAAAAAAAGAAATATTAATACCCTGAAAAGGCGGCTGAGTATTCAAGTAAAAATAATTATTCGTTTTTTTGTTTTTTTTATGCCTGATTTCCCATCTAGATATTAAGCCTTTTTTATTTAGAACAAACCACGAATGTCTTGCAAAATTGAACGGTGTATAAGTTGGACAAGCCAGGATAAAAACTTGATATTTTTCTTTATTGATTAAGCTTTGAAACTTTTGGGTATCACTGTTCATAATTTTCTAAATTCCTTAATCTATCATATATTGTATATTAAGGAATTGCTATATATTTTCAACCTCTATTAATTCTTTTTCTAAAATTTTCGCCTGATAGGTAATGTCTGAAGCGCGATCTAAAAGAAATTTACCTTTGAATTTCTTTCCTCCTAAAAATAAAGGCATCCAATGAACATCGTCCGGCCACATTTGTGAAAAAGGCAATTCGTCAATGTGAAACCAAGCCGGCTTCATTTCTTCGGTTTCTTTTGGTTCTCCTTTAAATTTTGAAATGTGAAATAAGTGTGCTTCCAACACATCACCGCTGTCTTTAAGTTTAAACGTGAGTATTCCCTTTTTTACTATTTCCTCCACTTCAATCATTGCTTCTTCTTTCAGTTCGCGTATGGCGGATTCTCTTATGTTCTCTCCTTCGTTTACTTTGCCACCAAAACCATTCCATGTGCCAGTAGCAAAACCCCTCTTTTTCATGCCGAGTAATAATCGAGGATGCTGATAAACCATACACAAAGTCATTACTTTTTTGGGTTTTTTATTTCCCATGACATTTTTTGTATTTTTTGCCCGACCCGCAAGGGCAAGGGTCGTTTCTTCCAACTTCCTTTTCTTTTTTTCCACCTAGTTCGGAAGGCTCGTTATGGCTGGTAATTAAAGTTTGTTTTGGCATATTGGCTTCAGCCTCTGTTTTTGCCGCGTTTTCAGTATTGATGGAACTCACTAAAGAAGAAACCTGGTCTTTGAATGTTTCTTCCATCTCTTTAAACATGGCTAGACCATCCTTTTTGTATTCAACAATCGGCTCGCGCTGTCCATAAGCCCGCAAATTGACCGAAGACCGCAGATAATCCATCGCCTCCAGATGCTCCATCCAAAGACTGTCGGTAGTATAGAGGGCTATCCGGCGGACTGTCTCTAAAAACGCTTCCTCACCCAATTTTTTTCTTTTTTCCGCAATTATTTGCTCCGCACCTTCCCTGCCTTCCGCAACTTTTTGCAATATTTCTTCAATCCCATCTTTGTCTGCCCGCAGCATTTTTTGGCGCCTTTCATAAATTATCTTGCGCTGATGATTCATTACATCATCGTATTCAAGAGTATGCTTCCGGGCATCAAAATGAAAACCTTCTATCTTGGCCTGCGCTCCTTCCAAGGTTCTGCCGATAAAACGGTTCTCAATCGGCTGGTCTTCTGGTATGCCGAAGCGTCCCATCATTGTTTTGATTTTTTCCGAACCGAATACCCGCATCAAATCATCTTCCAATGAAACATAAAATTGTGTCGCGCCCGGGTCCCCTTGTCGGCCAGAACGTCCCCGGAGCTGATTATCGATTCTTCTGGCTTCATGTCGCTCTGTGCCCATATTCTTCTTTGACAATCGGATTGCCTCCGAGCTTGATATCAATTCCGCGCCCCGCCATATTCGTGGCGATAGTTACCGCGCCGCGTTTGCCGGCTTGAGCGATTATCTCTCCTTCCTTTTCGTGATTCTTCGCGTTTAAAATCACATGAGGCACTCCTTCTTGCTTCAGATAAACGGAAAGAAGTTCGTTTTTCTCGATTGAAATAGTGCCGATCAAAACAGGAGTTCCTTTTGTGTTAAGTTCTTTTACTTTTTTAGCGATGGCTTGAAATTTTCCTTTTTCCGTTTGAAAAATTAAATCATTGTCGTCCAGACGGACGATAGGGCGATTAGTGGGAATTACGATAACATCCAATCCGTAAACTTTCAAAAATTCCTCGGCGGAAGTCGCCGCTGTGCCGGTCATCCCGGAGAGTTTCTTGTAAAACCTGAAATAATTCTGAAAAGTGATTGAGCCGGAGGAGCGGGTTTCTTTTTCAATCTTCACACCTTCTTTTGCCTCAATCGCCTGATGAATCCCCTCCGACCAGCGCCGGCCCGGCTGCAGGCGCCCGGTAAAAGGGTCCACGATGACAACTTCGCCGTCTTTTACCACATAATCCCTGTCCCGTTCAAAAATAGCCTGCGCTTTAACGGCTGTTTCCAGATGATGCACGTATTTTATCCCCTTTTCCGTATAAATATTCTCCACTCCGAGAAGTTTTTCCGCCTTGGTAATGCCAGTATCGGTCAAAGATATCGCTTTTAATTTTTCATCCACTTCATAATCCGTATCGCGCTTCAATTGCCTGGCAATTTGATAAAATTTGACGTAAAAATCTTCCGAATCGCCGGAGGCGGAAGAAATAATAAGCGGGGTCCGCGCCTCGTCGATTAAAATAGAATCCACTTCGTCAACAATTGCGAAGTTGTGCCCCCTTTGCACCAAATCATTTACGGATACGGCTAAATTATCCCGCAGATAGTCAAAACCATATTCGTGATTTGTGCCGTAAGTTATATCTGCTTGATACGCTTCCTTGCGGGAACATGGTTTCAAAAAATCATAGACGATTTTAAATTCCCCGACCTTGTCCCGTTCCTGATCCTCTTCCTTGTGCGTGCTATTGTATAAATAGGAGACATTCTGTGAATTAATAACGCTAACGCTCAATCCTAAAAAATTATAAACTTGACCCATTAATACCGCGCCGATGCGCGAAAGATAATCATTAACCGTAACAATATGAACTCCGTCTCCCGTGAGCGCGTTCAAATACGCCGGAAGAACTGCGACTAAAGTTTTTCCCTCGCCAGTTCTCATCTCGGCAATTTTGCCCCTGTGTAAAGCCAAACCTCCCACAAGCTGGACATCATAATGTCTCTCTTTCAAATTTCTTTTGGCCGCTTCCCGCACCAAGGCAAAAGCCTCGGGCAGCATAGAATCCAAGCTTTCACCTTTAGCTATTCTATCTTTAAATTCCAATGTTTTCTTTGGAAAATCCTCATCCGCCAAACTCAACATCTCGCTTTCTAAAGCATTGATTTCAGACACTGTTTTTTCGGTATTTTTGATGAATTTAGAGCTCTCGTCCCCAAATATTTTACTGAATAAACTCATAAATATATCCGGTAGTGAGCCCGTTTTAATCGGATCTACTACCGGATATATATTAGCACAAAAATAAAAAACCTCCGACTTTCGACGGAAGTTTTTTACAAGCAGGAAAAAACTATGCTCGCTTCTTTCCCTTCTTTGCTTTCTTCTTTTTTGCTGCCATATTTTTCGTCGCTTAAGCGAAATTACTTTTCTAATTTTAGTTTGCAATAAAACGACCAAAATATTTATTGCTTCGAACTGTTTTAATTATCTCGCATATCAAAACATAATACAATGCTTTTTCAGCAAAACTGTGGATAACTTTTTTAAAAAGGAAATGCGAGAATTTTTGGAAATAAAAAAATTATTTTCATTTGAAGCGGGTGGTGGCGAATCTCCAACATATGTGCCTATGTGAGTGCGATCACCCGCTACAGATAAAAACAACTTTGTTATTTATATTGTATCATATAATGTATATGGTATAAATATATTTAATGGGCCCATAGTAAAATGGTATTACGCGTCCATGGCATGGACGAGGCCGGGGTCCGATTCCCCGTGGGTCCACGTTTGGTTTCCGGGCCTATGGTCTAGTGGTATGACGCGTCGTTCGCAATGACGAAGCTCGAGTCCGATTCTCGATAGGTCCACACAATTAAATAATGGGCATGTGGCGGAATTGGTATACGCGTACGCTTCAGGAGCGTATAAGAGCAATCTTGTGAGGGTTCAAATCCCTCCATGCCCACCAGACCGGGCCGTAGTATACCGGTCGTACGCATCCTTCGGGAGGATGTAGACTGGGTTCGATTCCCAGCGGCCCGAATAAAATTATTATAAGGTTGTTTCCAAAATATGTTCTACCACATGATGCATTTTTGCGCCAACCATTTCGCATACTTCCGAGAAATTTGAAGATAGTTTTAAGTTCGGCGTTGATTCAAAGTCCAGAAGATAAATCTTGCCTCTTTTATTCAAAAGGAAGTTTGATTTTAAATAATGCTTCGCGCCGATGTGGTTATGTATATTTTTTGCCAGAACAATCAGTTTTTCTTTTTCAGCCGGAGAAAAATTCCCAAAAACATTTCCTACCGGAAAAGCATAAATATCTTGCCCGCGAAAATTGGGCACAGAATGCACCGATGCGACTTTGCCTGAAATAAATTCTTCCACCACAATACTCTTCTCGTGCTTCACTCCGTCTTCAATGCCGGCGACCAATTCATTAAAAGTTTTCGCCAGGTGTATTCCCATATTGGAGTCAGGCGAAAAAGATTTCACAATCCAGGGTGAAGAAAATTTTTCATGAACCTCTTTGGCTTTTTTTATCGCATAGCGCTCTCGTGGGCCGTCAAAATCTTTCTGGTAGACAGGTAAGATGATAGACCTGGGCATAGCCACCCCGATTTTTTTCATATGCTCCCAGAGCATTTCTCTGCTGTTTCCCAAAGCATGGGAAAAAGAACTGACCCCGATACTTGGAATAGAAAGATTATCCAGAATTACGGAAAAACCCGGATGCGCCGTATTCCAAACTAGGTCAATTTTATGAATTAAATCCGCGGGCATTACCGGCTTGCCGTTCAGGTGCCAATTCCCTTCCGTATCGATTAAAATATCAACCACTTTATATTTTTCTCCCAAATTTTCAAAAATGTAAGAAATAATATCTCCACCTTTTCTGAGCGACAAGTGGTAATGCTCCCCCGTCCCACCTCTCAATATTCCAATTCGTTTCATAAATAAATTATATCATAATACAAAAAATACCCCATTACGGGGTATTTTTTTGTGCTGTACTTTGTTTTGTTTCGTTCTTTTTAAACTTTTTTATTTTGTATGTCTCTTCCACACTTGTCATATTATTTTAAGTTTAATCAAACTATTGCGCGCTCAATTGATGCGTGCAATACCGACTCACATATCCAACCTCACTTTCGAAAAAGTGGGGCTGGACGTTTTTCAAATTGAATTATTCCACGAGCAGCTTCCGCTACCCGTGCCTTGTTACGACTTAGTCCCTGTCACCGAGCTTACCTTAGGACCCGCTTATGCG